>Ga0209281_1000097_pt1 | contig 227540 bp, 184 predicted proteins | sample MedtruBG_FD_187514 | JGI IMG/M metagenome (GOLD analysis project Ga0209281, IMG submission 187514) | Root nodule microbial communities of legume samples collected from California, USA - Medicago truncatula BG (SPAdes) (version 2) | ecosystem: Host-associated > Plants > Roots > Nodule | place...
ATTTTTCTTTAAATTCATCATTTGAATCACCTCATAAAATAAATGCTAGATTTATTTTGTGCAGACTTATCGAATAATATAAATCTGCTTTAACAAACAATGAATTTTATTAATTAGAACATATATAGTAATTTAATTAAAATTAATTTTTGTTTATTTTTTAACATTCTCCCATAAATAATTATATCAAAACTTGCCGAACTTAACTAACAATAAATATAATATTTATCTGTTTTTTTATTAAAATGTTAATATGTATATTATAATTTTGATCGTTTAGCAAAATTGAGTTAATATAGCTAATTTTAATGAAGATTATTTTTGCAACAGATATATTTAAAATAACTTTGACAAAATACATAGAACATTTACAAACTGATCATAATAAAAATAAAATTATTATTATTATTATTATTTATTTTATAATTAAGAGTGCCGATTTTGTCGGCACTCTTAGTTATAAAAATTAATTAAGTTTTAAATGATTAAAATTTATATTACTTAACACTATTGTGTAGTATATTAAGTACTGAACGTAAATCAGCAACTGCTATTTGACCTGGTGCTGAAGCTTTCTTTGCCGCTCCAAAAGTTAAAGCCGAACCAAATACTTCTCCTGCTAAACGGCTTATAACTCCAGTTCCTGCCATAGACATAGTGATTATTGGTCCCTCAGCATAATTTTGAACCATTTCGTTTGTAGCTGAAAGTAAAACTAATACATCACTTTGATTTTGAGGCATTACTGCAATCTTTGGTAAATCTGCTCCTAATTCTTGCATTTTTCTTAAACGTGATACAATCTCTTCTTGTGAAGGTGTCTTAAAAAAATCATGATTTGACATTACAACTTTAACTTCAGATGCATTTGCAGATTCAACTATATCTTTAACAATTTCATCACCTGTGAAAAGTTCTACATCAATTAAATCAACTAGTTTAGTAGCTGCAATTTCTTTATTTAATTGTGCATAATAGCTTGTAGAAACTTCTTTTTCTCCACCTTCTTTTGCACTACGGAATGTAAATAATATAGGTGTATTTGAAAGAAGTTTTCTTAAATCTATAAGTACTTCTTTTACTTTTTCTATATCTTCTACATTTTCATAAAAATCAACACGCCATTCAACAACATCTAAGCTAATATCTTTTAGTGAAGCAACTTCATCTATAAGTTCTTCCTTCGTCTTTCCAACAATTGGAACGCAAATTTTAGGAATTCCTTCACCAAGTTTAACATCCTTAACTGTTACTATATTTTTCATAATTATCCTCCTAAATGTTTCTATGTATATCTATTAAGTATTACTTATTCTTTTCTAATTACTTTTCACCATTATATTATAACGTACATTAACAATGATGGCTAATACTACTCCTAATGCAGTAACCCCTGCATCAAATAGGATAATATTACTCATATTAGTCTTAGAAAGAACTCCTGTAATAAGCGGAATTGTAAAACTTGCTATACTAGAAGCTGTATAAACTATACCTGTAATTTTACCCTTGCTTGAAGGAAATAAATCAGCCATAGCAGTTAATGCTAATTGAAGAACTCCTCCAGCTGCTGCAAATCCGATTACAAATGCACTTATTATACAAATAGTTGGAGTTGGGAACATCCAAAGTACAGTAAGAGTTACAAGTGAAATTAGTGGATATAAGAATACAAATCTTACTGGTTTTATCAAACTTTTAACAAGAGCTGAAGTAACTACTACTGCTAAAATACTACCTACACTATAATAACTGATTAATTTTAATGCTGAAGTATCAACCATTCCTGCAACTTCTCTACCATACTGTGGTAACCAAACTTGAATGATATAAAATGTAGCTGTAGCTGTATAACCAATCAAAATAAGGCTAATTCCTTCAATCCAGAAGTTTGGTTTATGATTTGAAACTTTTTCAGTTGCAACTTCGTTAGTTGTTTCTGTAGGTGCTGGTTGATTAGCAGGTGGAAAAACTCTTTTAGCTAAGAATATACCATTTAACACCAATATTGCTATACAGAATATAAATGAATATCCAAAATATAATCCACTGTTAACCAAAAATCCTATAACCATTGGCAATACAAATTGTCCAGCTGAAATAAACGCTTTAATCATAACGCTTGCGGTACCGCTAGCTTTTGGATAACATTCCATTAGTCCTGGATATGTTCCTGCATCTAAGAATGAATTTGCTATACCAGCAAGTAATGCAAATATAAATGCTACAGTAACATTTGGACTTATTAAAATTCCTATAAAGAACATTATATACGTTATCATTCCTAAATAAATAAAAGGTTTTCTTCCAAACTTATCAGATAATACACCTGAGGCATATAAAACAATTAATCTACCTATACCAAGTGCTGATATAACATATGAAACTCCTGCTTTGTCTGTATGTAATTGTTGTGCTAAATAAGTCATATTTTGTGCTAGTATTATTACCCCCATACCATGCACGAAGTAGTTAATGTACATTGCTAATGCCGTAGACGTATACTTATTTTTCATAATTACTCCTTTTAATAATTTATTATTTCTGTGTCAGTATATTATTTTTACTGACACAGATTATTTATATTTACTAAAATTATTATTCAATCCCTAAAAATTCTTTCATATGTTCAATAGGCATTTCTTTTCCAGTCCAAAGTTCAAATGCTTTTGCTCCTTGGTATAACATCATTCCAAGACCATTCATTGTAGGACAACCTACTTCTTCAGCCATTTCTAATAACTTAGTCTTTACTGGAATATATACAACATCAGTAACAATTAAATCAGTACGTAACATATCTTTTTCAATATATGTTTGTCCTTCTAATGGCTTCATTCCTACACCTGTTGCATTTGTAAAAATATCACTATCCGCAATTTCTCTTCTTAAAGCTTCTATATCATCTAAATCATATAATGTAGCTTTACAATTTGTTTTTTCATTAATATCTTTTACTGTTTGTAATGCTCTATCATAGAATTGATCTTTTTTATTAAATATAGATAATTCTCTAACACCATCTAATGCTGCTTGAACTTCTATTGCAGTAGCAGCTCCACCTGCTCCTACTATAGTCATTTTTTTTCCTATAGCATCAAAGCCTTTATCCTTTAATGCAGTCATGTATCCAACTCCATCTGTAATATGTCCTGTTAATGCACCGTTATCATTTACTACAGTATTCACTGCACCTGTAAGTTCTGATGCTGGAGAAAGCTTATCTAAGTATTTGTGAATAACTGTCTTATTAGGCATTGATACATTACATCCACGGGCTTGCATAGCCTTTAATCCTTTTACTGCATCTTCTAAACCATCATTACCTACTTCAAAAGCAAGATATGCATAATCAAGTCCTAAATATGAAAATGCTTCATTGTGCATTTTAGGTGAATTAGAATGTTTTATTGGTGTTGCTAACAAGCCTATTAATGTAGTATATCCTGTAATACGTTTTTCCATTTTTCTTCTCTCCTTAAATTTTATTAATTTGTTATTTGTAATGATTTACTATTAATAAATTTATATTTTTATTAGTTAAATATTTAACACTTACTGTGATTTAATTATATTCTAATTTTTCTTAATATTCCAATTCATTTTTCAATGATTATTAATAGAAATTTTCTATATATTACTCGGATTATGCATCATTTTTCTATATTTTTCCTTATAGTCATCTTAGATATATAAAAGAATATCACCAAAATACTATGTTTCAGTGATATTTTCTTTAATTATATATATTATATATGCAAATTATCTATAAATTTACTTAATATTTTATATTAGATTTAATCTTTCTAACGTTTTAATAATAAGGTATCTACCTTCACTTGTTCCTTCTATTATTCTTCTAGCTCTAACACTATCTCCAATATTCATTATTTCAACATCTTTATCTTCAAAATGTTCTTGCAGCGCTGGTAATATTGTTGCTTGCCCTCTCATTCCAAGACATACAAATCCAAAATCAAATTCTATTTCTTCATCTTTATCATCTACATTTACCTTAAAGTTATCATTATTAACTTCAAGAAGAGATGTATTTGTCATCGCTTTAACTTCTTTTTCTTTTAACATAGCCATACTTTGAACCTTCGTAACCACATCTAAGTCACGACCTATCATCGGTAATTTTTCTATTATTGTAACATCAGCACCTTTTTCAGTGAAGAATTCGACAACATCTAATCCTACTGCTCCACCACCAACTACTGCAATTTTCTTACCTTTTGCATCTAACTCTTTAAACATTTCAATATCTTGTATTAATCCAAATATCGAACGGACTTTTGACCCTTCTTTATCAATCCTGTCTAAAAGACCTGTGATTGGTGGAAGTAATGGTATTGAACCTGTTGCATTAATTATTACATCTGGTTTTAAGTTTTCTACGGCTTCAACTGTAGCTTCTATTCCTGTAAAAGTAATTAAATTCTTTAACTTATTAGCTCTATTGATTAAGTAGTCTGGGAAATCATTTATTCTATCCTTAGCTGGTAATTTTGCAATTTCTCTAGCCAATCCTCCTAAATATGGTTTCTTTTCAAACAAGAATGTTGTACATCCAGCTTCTGCTGCCGTACATGCAGCTTCAAGACCTGCAGTACCACCGCCAATAACTACTAAATTAGTTGTTTTATTAACTTTTCTCCCTGCAAGAGTATCTTCATTTATTATATCCGGATTTATTGTACATCTTAATGGTCTATTTAAACCGATTCTATGTCCTGCACATCCAATATTACATGAGATACATTTTCTCAAAGTATCTTCTTTTCCCGACTTAACTTTGTTTACCCAGTTAGGCTCAGCTATAAGTCCTCTACCCATACCTATTAAATCAGCTTTTCCTTCAGCAAGAATCTCTTCAGCAACCTTAGGATTTCTTATATTTCCTGTTGTTATTGTTGGCTTGTCAAATTTTTCTCTAACAGCCTTAGACATATACGAACGCCATCCATCTTCTAAATAGTTTGCATCTATTTGAAATTGAATTGAATCATTCAATGCTGATGAAACATTAAATATATCAACTTCTGCATTTAAATATTGTAAATACTCTAATGTATTTTCTAAAGTATTTCCGCCTTCTATGAATTCATCTGCGCTTATTCTTACAATAATCGGAAACATTGGTCCTACTTGCTCTCTTACTTTATCAATTACCATTCTTCCAAATCTAGCTCTATTTTTAACATTACCACCAAATTCATCAGTTCTCTTATTGTATATTGGTGATAAAAATTGACTTATTAAATATGAATGACCTGCATGTATTTCAACTGCATCAAATCCTGATATTTGAACTCTCTTAGCAGCTTGCCCATATTTTTCAACTATATCTAATATTTCTTCTTTAGTTAATTCTCTTGGAATTGCTCCACCTGTTTTAGATGGTATATTTGATGAAGAAACTGGCTGCATACCAATTCTAGATGGAACTGCTGATGCTCCTGAATGATTAATTTGTACCGCTACACATGTCTCATATTTATGTAATGTTTCTGTTAATTTATAGAATCCTGGAATAAAACAATCCTGGTTCATTCTAAGTTGTGTTGCTCCGTTAGATCCTAATGGAAAATCTACACAAACATTTTCTAGAATTATTAGACCTGTTCCTCCCTTTGCTCTTTGTTCATAGTATTTAATATGTTCTTCTGTTAACTCTCCGTTAGCTCCACCGAAGTTACTTCCCATTGGTGGCATCACTATTCTATTTTTTATAGTCATAGTTTTCACTGTCAATGGTTCGAAAATATTATTAAATTTTTTCATCTTTCTTCTCCCTACTTTTCGATGTTTCGTATTTGATAAAAATTTAACTTGTTTTCGTAATACAAATAAACCTTTATCCTTATATTTTTATTTTAATATGTATCTTTCTATTAATCTAATGCATTTTTTATTCATTATTGATAGATTTTATCTATCAATAATGCTATACTAAATTTAAAGAATTACATATAAGTTTTAATTAATATTTTAGGGAGGATTAATAAATTATGAATTTAAATCATTTACACTATTTTAGAATCCTAGCTAAGACTGAACATTATACTCAAGCTGCTAAAGAACTATCAATTACTCAGCCAAGTTTAAGTCATGCTATTTCATCTTTAGAGAAAGATTTAGGAACTTATTTATTTGAAAAACAAGGTCGAAATGTGCGTTTAACCAAATATGGTCGTTTCTTCTTGGAATATGTTGATAGTGCCCTTAATCAACTAGACATTGGCGAAAAAAAATTACGGAATTTAACAAGTTCTTCTAACGGTGTAATTGACTTAGGTTTTATTTATACATTAGGTGCTTATATTATGCCAAATCTTATTAAAGATTTTTTAAATAATGAACAATATAAAAACGTTTCTTTTTCACTTTTTCAAGGTACTACCAATAATATTATTTCAGGACTAAAAAATGAAAAATTTGATTTAGGATTCTGTTCAATTGTGGAAAATGAACCAGACATTGATTTTGTACCTATCCTAGAACAAGAGCTAGTTTTAATTGTTTCACAAAATCATGAATTAGCTTCACTCGACAGTATTGATTTAGAAAATATAGCAGACTATCCATTTGTATTTTTCAATAAAGAAAGTGGTATTCGCCCTCTTATTGATAGTTTATTTAATAAAGTTCATGTAACCCCTAAAATTATATGTGAAGTAGAAGAAGACAGTGCTGTTTTAGGATTAGTTACTGTTGGTTATGGTATTGCTATTATCCCTAAAATATCTTTAATAGCAAATTTTGATGTAAAAATATTAAGCATAAGTAATCCTATTATTAAAAGATATATTTATCTTGCTTCTATAAAAAACAAATATATTTCTCCATCTGCAAATCAATTTCGTAATTATATCATTAACAATTTGAGTAAACTATTATAGATCCGGAATTTTATTATCATGAATTACTCAAATTTAAAACTGTGTTCATACATATAACCAACGGAAATATTCAGATACTCTATTTTTTTAATTGTTTATAATGAAATATATGCAAAAAAAGGCTGACTGTATTGAGTCAACCTTTTTTATTTGGTACTATGAAAGAAAATAATAAAATATTTTATGCAACGTTAATGCTGTATATTTTCGTAATAGTAGTCTTATATATTATTATAATTTTTCACGTCTCTTTGTAGATTTTATAAATAATTTCTTCAGTGAATCTGTATCATCTTCTTGAATTGCATTCTTTATTTTGTCTAGTTCCATTTCAAAATCATCTATGCATTTTAAAAGATTCTCTTTATTTCCAAGAAAAAGCTCACTCCATAAATCTTCATTAATGTTAGCTATTCTAGTTAAATCTCTATAACTATCTCCAATGAAACTTCCAGTATCCCTACCATCTAAATCACTATTAACCAAAGCTACAGCTAATGCATGCGGCAATTGACTTGTAAAACCTATCATTTCATCGTGATGTTCTGGCGTTATCCTTCTAACCCTCTTGAAACCTATTTGATATGCTAAATCCTCTATAAGTTTAAGATTTTTTTCTTTATTTCTATCTACCGGAGTTAAAATATAGTTTGCTCCCTTAAATACTTCACTAGTTGCAAAATCTATTCCTTTCTTTTCTCTCCCAGCCATTGGATGTCCAAAAACAAAATCAATATTATCTGGTAAAATATTCACTATATGTTCAATAAACATCTTCTTTATTCCAGTAGCATCTGTTATTACTGCTCCATCTTTAAAATTATCTTTATTATCAGTAATAAACTTTTTAACTAATCTTGGATATAAAGACATAATTATTAGGTCAGCGCTTTTAACTATTTCCTCTCCACTAATAAAGCCGTCTTTGATTAACCCCAATTTTTTAGCTTTTATTAATGTTTCTTCATTAGTGTCTATTCCATACACATCATCATATCCACATTCTTTTAAAGCCATAGTAAATGAGCCACCAATTACTCCAAGGCCTACTACTACTATTTTCATATTATAGTCCTCCCCAGAATTAAATCTCTTTACCTTCAATATTAGCTACTGCTTTAACTTTTTCCATTAATTTATCAAATTGATCTGGTGTAAGTGATTGTTGCCCATCGCTTAATGCATTTTCTGGATCATTATGAACTTCTATCATAAGTCCATCACTACCAGCTATAACTGCCGCTTTTGCCATCGGTTCAACTAAATAAGCATATCCCCCTGCATGGCTTGGATCAATAATTATAGGTAAATGTGATAATTTTTTAATTACTGGAATCGCTTGTAAATCTAAAGTATTTCTTGTGATAGTTTCAAAAGTTCTTACACCTCTTTCACAAAGAATTACATTTTCATTACCGCCTGCCATAATATATTCAGCTGACATTAACCACTCTTCTATAGTTGCTGATAAACCTCTCTTTAATAAAATTGGCTTGTTAGTTCTTCCAATTTGTTTTAATAAATCAAAGTTTTGCATGTTTCTAGCTCCTATTTGGATAACATCAACTTCTTCAACAAATGTATCTATATAATCAGTTGACATAAGTTCTGTAACTATCGGAAGCCCTGTTTCTTGCTTTGCAGTCTTTAAAAGTTTTAATCCTTCAAGTTCTAATCCTTGAAAGCTATAAGGTGAAGTTCTTGGCTTAAAGGCTCCTCCTCTTAAGAAGTTTGCACCTGCTGCCTTTACTCTTTTTGCAACTTCAACTATTTGTTCTTCACTTTCAACTGAGCACGGTCCTGCCATTACTCCTAAACGACTTCCCCCAATTACTGAACCATTAACATCAATAACTGTATCTTCCGGTTTAAATATTCTATTTGCTTTTTTAAAAGGCTCTTGAACCTTCATAACTCTATCCACACCTTTAAGGACTTGCATTTTCTTCGCATCTATTATAGAAGTATCTCCTACAACACCTATAATATAGTATGTATCTCCTCTAGAAAGATTAACTTCTAATCCTTTTCCCTCAATAATGTCCTTAACCTTTCTTATTTCTTCTTCACTTGCTTTTGGTTTCATTATAATTATCATTATTTGTTTCCTCCTATACTACTAAAAACTTTTTTTCTTCTTTAATAACCTACTATCCTACTAAGCTACTACATAATATTAATATATTTTTTATATTATTACAAAATTTATTTTTTACATGTATTATAATATTAATATTGAATTACATTTCATTAAAAATTTCATCATTTTTATTAGATTCTATAATTTTTTTAATCTCATCTATTACTATTCTAATATCACTATTATTTAAAACAATTTTATCAGCATATGTTTTATAAAGATTATATCTTTCTTCATATAGCTTTATTACTTTTTCTTTTCCATCTTTAAGAAGCGGTCTATATGATACATCAACATCTTGAAGAATTTTATCAACAGGTCTATCAAGAAAAACTATTAGTCCATGTTTTTTTAAGATATCAACATTTATTTTTCTTTTTATAACTCCACCACCTGTAGAAATTAATACATTATCATATTCCATTAATTCTTTGCATGTTTCTGTTTCAATGTCTCTAAAATACTCTTCCCCATTTTCAAAAAGCTGTATAGTTGTTTTGCCTGTTTTCTGTTGAATGTATTCATCCATATCAAAAAACTTTATATTTAATTCCTTTGATAAAATTTTTCCAATGGTAGTTTTCCCACTACCAGGCATTCCAATTATAATTATATTATTTTTCATATTTAAACTAGCCCCCCTTATTTAAATTGCTTATCAATATAAGAACATAATTCTTCACCTATTTCATCATTTATAGAAATCTCTTGCCATATCTCTTCTGCCTTAATTGCTTGGTATATTAACATTATGAGACCTCCACATACCTTTTTATTCAACTCCTTTCCCATTTTCAAGAACTTAGTTTCCTTAGGATTATATACTATGTCAATTAACACATTAAAATTATCAATTATTTCTTCATCAACTGGACTAATATCTAAGTTAGGATACATTCCTACTGGTGTAGTATTAACAATAACATGACCTTTTATATTTTCAATTTCATCATAAGTGACATATTCTACTTTATCTTTATCATATCTACCATCAGCCTTATGGGTTCTTGAAACTAAATAAATTTTCTTTACTTCTTGATCCAACAAAAAAGTAATAACAGCTTTAGCTGCCCCACCAGTCCCTAGTACCATTACAACTTCATCTTTAATTTTAATATTATCTTTACTAATTATTTTTCCAAATCCAAAATAATCGGTATTATATCCATATAATTTTTCATCTTTCAATAAAATAGTATTTACTGCTTTTATTTTTTCTGCTTCTGGTGATATAAAATCTAAGTATTGCATTATCTCTTCTTTATAAGGAATTGTTACATTTAATCCCTTTATCTTAAGAACTTTCAAAGAATCTGTAACTTTACTTAAATTTTCTGGTTTTACTTCAAACTCTTTATAAGCACCCTCAATATTTAAAAGTGAAAAAATTTTGTGATTGATCATTGGTGAAATGGTATGTTTTAATCTCCCTCCTAAAATTCCGTAAAATTCCATAAAACCTCCTACTTATTAATTTATATTTTTTTCATAAGCTCCTAACATTTTAAAATAAAGACTATTTTGTTGTATTAACGATAGGGCTTTTGATACCTCATCTGAATATAGATTTCCTTCAAAATCTACATATAGAAAATATTTCCATGGTCCATGTTTCATTGGTCTTGATTCTATTTTAATCATATTTATATTATTTTCTGCAAAATGACTTAGTAGCTTATATAATGTTCCTGCTTCATCATCAAGTGAAAATACTACACTTACTTTATTTGCCTTTGAATTTTCTTCAAGTTGTCTACCGATAACTATAAATCTTGTAAAATTCTCTGATTGATTATTAATATTTTCTTTTATTACTTCTAAATTATATATACTTGCTACTCTTTTGCTTGCAATAGCTGCTTTTGAATTATCATTTAAATCATTAATTAACTTAGCACTAGTAGCTGTACTATGAAAAGGTATTAATTTCCAATCATTACCTGATTTTAAAAATTCTGTACTTTGTCCAAATCCTTGTGGATGAGAGTATATTTCAGTTATAGTTTCCAATGTTGTACCTTTTATTCCCACTAAGTTTTGATTTACTCTTATACAAACTTCTCCAAGTATATAAAATTCATATTTATACAAAAGGTCATATACATCTGAAATAGCACCTGTTGAAGAATTTTCTATAGGAATTACTCCATAATCAATATCACCGGTTTTAACTGCTGCAAAAACATTTTCAAATTCTTCATAATCCTTTGCTTCTTTATTTTCTCCAAAGTATTTAATCATTGCTTCTTCTGAAAAAGATCCCCTTACTCCGTAGAAACCAATTTTATCTTTCCTAAAAGTACTTTGAGGCTTTGTTAATTCATATTCATTAAGATTTTCTTTAGTTTTTCTACTTTCTAATTCCCTAGCTGTTTCCATTAATCTTGTAAAAAATTTTCTTGTTTCTTCTATATAATCTTCATTTTTAAGGTATCCTATATTTTTTTGAATAACTTCACTTTCTCTACTTTTATCAAAAATAGGTACGCCATTTTTCTTTTTATATTCTGCAACCTTAAGTACTATATCCATTCTTTTTTCAAATAACTCTGTTATTTTTTTATCTAATTCATCAATACTCTTTCTATAATCATCTAAATTTTCCATTTTTTATTTCTCCATTTCTTAACTGAAAGTAATTTCTACTTTAAATAAAATCCCCTATTAAGCTCAGGTATATTTCATTCTACATAATAAATACTTTAATTAAATCTTAATTGTAATCTCTTCTTTTTATAAAATAAGATCTAATATCCCTATAGCAGTTACTGCTTCAATTACAGGTACTGCTCTTTGCACTATACAAGGATCATGTCTTCCTTCAATTACAAGTTCTGCTTCTTTATTTTCTACAATATCAATTGTTCTTTGCTTTTTAATAATTGATGGTGTTGGTTTCATTGCAACTTTAAAAAGTATTGGCATTCCATTAGTTATTCCACCTGTAATTCCACCATTATTATTTGTGTAAGTCTTAACCGTATCACCATGATAATAATATTCATCATTACACTGCGAACCTCTAAGTTTAGTCATTTCAAAGCCTTTTCCAAATTCTATCCCCTTAACTGCTGGAACAGAAAACATCAAATGGGCTAAAGTAGATTCAACTGAATCAAAAAATGGATTTCCGATTCCAGCATTGATTCCAAGAACAGTACATTCAATAGTTCCTCCTGTAGAATCTTGTTCTTTCTTTGCGTTTAGAATAGTATTTCTCATTTCTTCTTCTTTTTCTGGAACCAAAAGAGGTAATTCTTTTATTTTAAGATCTTCTAAAAGTTCCTTGCTTAATTCAACCTCATAAAAACTCTTGTCTTCAATATCTCCTATGCTCTTAACATGAGCTCCTACAAAAATTCCTTTTCCTTCTAAAACCTGCTTACATACTGCTCCTGCAAATACTAATGGCGCAGTGATTCTCCCTGAGAAATGACCTCCACCTCTATAATCATTAAATCCATTATATCGAATAAATCCAGGATAATCAGCATGACCAGGTCTCATTAAATCCTTAAGCTTTCCATAATCTTTAGAGTGCATATCTGCATTTCTTATCACTGCACAAAGTGGTGTTCCTGTAGTCTTTCCTTCAAAAAATCCACTTAATATTTCTGGTTTATCCTCTTCTTTTCTTGCTGTAGATAAATTACTTTTCCCTGGTGCACGTCTAGCCATTTCCTTCAAAACTTCTTCCATATTGATTTCAACTCCAGAAGGCAGACCATCAATTGTTATTCCTATTCCTACTCCATGAGACTCTCCAAATATAGAAACTTTTAGTTTATTCCCCCACATTCCACTCATCAAACACACCTCCTACATTCTTAAAATCATCCCAAAATTGTGGATAAGATTTAGAAACACATTCATAATCTTTTAGTATTATAGGCTCCTTGCACATAGTAGATGCAATAGCTATAGTCATTGCAATTCTATGATCCTTATGACTCCATACTTCAACTCCGCCTTTAAGTCCTTTAACACCTTTAATTATTAATCCATCTTCTTTTTCAGTAATCTTAGCACCTAATTTATTAAGTTCAGAAGTTACTGCTGCTAATCTATCACATTCTTTAATTCTAAGTCTTCCAGCATTTATTACTTCTGTTGTTCCGGCGCTTAAGGCTGCAACTAAAGATACTACTGGAATTATATCTGGACATTGAGAACCATCAATAACTGTTGCTTTTAATTCTCCGCTTATATTTCCTATTAATCCACTATTTTTGTTGCTTAGTTTAAGTCCCATTCTTGTTAAAATATCTATTACTTCCTTATCTCCTTGAAGAGAATCCAATTTTAAATCATTAAGTATTACATCATTTGAAAGTGCATCTGCACAGAAGAAAAACGCTGCTTGAGAATAATCGCCTTCAACTCTATAATCCCTGCTCTTGTAAGTTTGATTTCCCTTTATTATAAATTCCTGATAATTATTATTTATAATTTCTATATCAAAATCTTTCATTGCACTTAAAGTTAAATCAATATATCCCTTTGATTCCATTTCTGTTGTTATTATAATTTTAGAATCTCCATCTAAAAGAGGAAGTGTAAATAATAATCCTGTTATAAATTGTGAACTAATATTCCCTTTAACCTTAAATTCCCCAGCTTTTAATTTTCCCTCTGTCTTTAAATCTAAGATTCCTTCTTCATAAGTATATTTGATATTTTGTTTATCAAATATACTGTAATATGTATCTAAAGGTCTTTTTCCTAAGTTACCTCTTCCAACAAATCTATTTACCCCATCAAATAATGCTGCTATAGGCACTAAAAATCTTAAAGTTGAACCTGATTCATTACAATCAATAATTCTTTCACTTTTCAGTTCATTAGCTTTAATATTTTCTGGACTCTTGATTCCATAAACTTCTAGATAATCTTCTTTCTTTGTTATTTTTGCACCTAATGCTGACATAGCCTCAATAGTAGCTATAATGTCATCTGAATAATCTATATTTGTAACCTTACTCATTCCATCTCCAAGTGCTGCACAAATTACTGCTCTATGTGCCATACTCTTAGATGGAGGTATTTTAACTTCACCACTTAACTTATTTGGATAAATTTTATAATTTCCCATCATATCACCCCTTGAATTCAGTTGAGAGTTAACAGTTAATGCCCTTTAGGGAATCCTGTGGAAAATTAACAGTTAAGAAAAATTCCCAATGGATTTTTATATTATTTTTCAAATTCTACAAAAATCTATTCCCTAAGTTATGCATTGTTAATTGTTAATTCTCATTGCTTTTAATCATCTCTTGCCTTTAGTTGTTCATTCTTAAAATTATTTACTAATAAAAAATTTAACATTAGTTTTTTCTAAATATGATTCTCCAATATTCTTTAATAATACTACCTTAAGAACATTATCAATGTTTTTCTTATCTAAAGCTATAGTATCTAAAATTAATGAACTATCTTCAATTTCTACTTCATAAGGAAGACCATATTGTACTAATATTTCTTTAATATTTTCCGCTGTCCCCTTCTCAGTAAGTCCTCTATTTTCTGCGATTTTACTTATTTCATACATTCCTATTGCAATTGCTTCTCCATGAGTAAACTTTTTAAAATTATAATAAGTTTCTATAGCATGACCCAAGGTGTGCCCGAAATTTAATAACATTCTTTCACCAGTATCTTTTTCATCATTTTCCACAACACATTTTTTTATAAAGCAGCATTTGTGGATAATCTTTTCAATGTTGTTCATAACTTCAGTTTTACTTTTTAAGCTCTTTAAGAAGTCGAAAAATTCTTTGTCTTTTATGCATCCATATTTAATAACTTCACCCATTCCATCTTTAAAGAATCTTTCACTTAAAGTCTCTAAAACATTTGGATCTATCAAAACCATTTTAGGATGATAAAAGCTTCCAACTAGGTTTTTCCCTCTTTCTAAATCTACTGCAACTTTTCCCCCAACACTACTATCAACTTGTGCAAGTAATGACGTTGGCATTTGTACAAAACCTACACCTCTTAAAAAAGTAGATGCAACAAACCCACCAAGATCTCCAATTACGCCTCCTCCTAAAGTTATAATTAAATCACTTCTTGTAAGTTTAAAATCTAAAAGTTCATTATAAATTGAAGGAAGAGTGTTAAAAGCTTTAGTTTCTTCGCCCGGCTCTAATGCCATTATCTTAACCTCATAACCATCATTAACTAGACACATTTTAACTCTATTTCCATAATGAGAATCTACATTTTTATCTGTTAATATAAAAACCTTTTTACCTGTGTATATCTTTTTAATTTCCAAATTAATTTCATCAATTAATCCTTTTTTAATTATAATCGGATAGCTTCTTTCTCCTAAATCAACAACTAAATGATCCATTTTTTAAACGCCCCTTTTTTTTATATATTAAATTTTCTTTTTTTCCGAAATTTAATTTTAAAAATAAAAATGGAACTCACATATAATGAGTTCCATAAAATATCAATATTATTTGCCTAATCTAAAAAACTTATATAAATATTAAACACTCATTAAAAAGGTATTATTCAGTTTTTTGCAAAATAAATAGCCAGCGCTATAATAAAAGCCCCAGAACATAAAATAAAAAAAGCTATAAAATTTTTGCATAACTGATTTTTTAATATCCTTTTCCATGTTTTTCTCCATTCTAAATTAATGCTTATAGTTGTATACGAACATTAATATAATATTAATCTTTAAAATTTATCTTTTTATCATTATAACAAACCACAAAAAATTGTCAATATTAATTGACGATTTTTCATAATTTTAGTTAATTCAATAACTATTTAATAATATTATGTTGTATTATTATCATAATATAAAATAATATTATAAATATTTTTTAATTTATTAAAATTAAATAATCAAATTTTCACGCTATCAACCTTTTTATAATTATTAATAAGCTTTTGTAACATATAATAAATTAAATTCAGTAACCTTTCTTATAAAGCAAAAGGGGGATCTTGTGAAGACACCCCTCTGTCATTAATTCATATTTAATTGAGCCATTGCATAAACAAGTGATGAATTCCAATAAGTATCCACTTCATTAGTTGAATAACTTTCTGAATTGTCTAGATAACATTTAGCAGGAGGTTGACCTATTAAACTATTTTTTACAGCTGGATCTTCTAGATTTTTATTTGGTCCACCTGCAATCATACCAGGAATTGATTTACCTTGTGCAATAGATGGTCTATGGTGTGGATTTTTTACAGAATCTGAACCATAACCTGTAATATAAGATTTACCTAATGAGTTTTTACCAAAACAGTAGTTAATATGTTCTTTTGCATAATCTAAATATTCTTGATTAGGCATAATTTTATATGCTTCTGTAAGCAATGTGGCATTATTTGCTACTTTCATATTACTACCCCAATAGTAATCTGTTCCATTAGAAATGTTATACCCATCATTTTTAGCTAAAGCCACAATGTTTTGTGCTTCATTTAAAATGTAATTTTTAATGTTACCAGTTACATTTTGGTCAGCATCTTTTGCTGATAAATATGCAATATTACCATAGTTTCCTACGCTAATCCAATCATAACCAGTTTGAATTTTTATATTAGCCATTTTTTTAAATGCTTCATTATATTTGCTGTTGCCTGTTGACTTAAATAGCTGAGCAGCTGCCCAATATCTTTCATCGCTATCATCAGTATCACCATATTCTCCAGTTATTATACCTGCTGGATTTTTAACCATACTATTTGGTGTTTTTTCAAGATATGTCCAAGCTTTTTCTCCTGCTGCTAAATACTTTTCAGCAAGTGCTGGATTTGTATCTTTAAGGTTTTCATACCCCATTGCCATAATTGCTGCAAAGTCTGCTGTTGCAGTTGTTGAAATAGGAGTTACAATAAGTTCTTCTTTCTCGTCTTGTGGCATAACATAGCCTGGAAAGTTAGCGCAAGTTACTTTGTGATAAACACCACCACTTGTTGGTTCTTGCATTTTTAACAGCCAATCTAATTGATATTTTGCTTCATCTAAAATATCAGGAATTCCATTTCCACTTTCAGGGATATTGAAATTATCTCCAAAAGCTGCTTTGTTATTTTCATAAGCCGATAATAAGTCAGCAAGAGTCTTTGAGCTAGCAACTACATAACGTCCATAGTCACCTGCATCATGCCAACCGCCAGATACATCAATTTTTTCATTTGTACCATAGATTGTAGCAAGATCCGTGTGACAAGCTGGATGAGACCATAAATCACCTAAATTTTCTGGTATTTCTTGTCCACATCTTTGCAAATAGAAAAATCTAACTAAATCCTTAAATACATTATTATAGACATCTTGTCCTATAGTGAAATCAAAAGAACTCCCTAAACTATCTGTTTCTATCCTATAAGTACCTGGTGTTTTAATAGAAGAAAAATCACCAAAGCTATCTGTTTCTTTAGCTGCTTCATTGTAAACCCGACCATTAATTTCACCTTCATAAACAACCTCTTTTGTAGCAGCTGAAACAACTCTAAATTTACGGTCCTCAGTTTCTACTCTAAACACAACTTTTTTCTTATCATCTGGCTTATAACCTACTTGGTTTAAAACAATTTTTTGTTCTACTTTTGGTTTTTCTTCATCACTTTCTACTCCAGTATCATCAAGAAGAGTTAACTTAACATTATCAATTTTAATAGAGTGTGATTCAAGCTTTTCTCCTGTTACATTTCCAATATTAAAAGCAAGTCTTGGAGATACATCATTTTCTTCTGTCATCACAAAATCTTGTGACACTTTTTGGACTTCTTTAGTTGCATCTGCTTTCCCCTCAACATAAGCACGATAATCTCCACGATTAAGTTGAATTCTATAATCAATTTTTCTATCAATTGTAGAGCTTACATCAAATTCTAAACGGTATTTTCCATTTTTATAGATTTTAAAACCATCATTATAAATTTGCACACTATGCGCTACTTTTCCACAATTAGTTACTTGTGCCTTAATTGCTCCATCTTCTAGACCAACTTCACCAACACCACCATCAGTTGTAAAATTTGCCCAGCCTGCTAAATCTGCATCAAAGTTACCGTTTTTAATTAAATTAACATTTAATTCAGCAGCGTTTACCCTTGTTTGAAAATTGCTGTTGCATGTAAGCATACCTAAGCATAAAACTGCACTTACCATTAATGCAACTATCTTTTTAGCTTTCATAATTAATTCCTCCTAATTTTTATTACTCTAAAGTTGATAATCCTTTTAAAGTGGATAACTTCACAATTTATCATATAGTTTTCCTCGATACTAATCACTTTTTTTACCACTTATGTATCTTTATTATATATCTACGACTTATTTTAAAATATAGCATAAATTTACTATTTTATACGAGAAAATTACTGCATTTCTTAAATTCTGCAGGAGTATATCCTGTATGCTTTTTAAAAAGTTTGCTAAAGTATGCTGTTTCTTTATAACCTAATATATCACTAACCTCATATACTTTATAATCGTATCTTTTTAACAAAATTTTTGCTCTATCTATTTTAGCCTTAGTCAAATATTCTAAAAAGTTCTCTCCAGCTTGCTGCTTAAATACGGAACAAAAATAGTTTTTACTTATATTCAAATGATTTGAAATAGATGTTAAAGTAATTTCCTCTTCTACATGATTAAGTACATACTCACATGCCTTTTGAACCACATTATATCCCTGATTTAGTTCATTAAAATGGATAAGTTTATTAGTTCCTATAATATATTTATAATTCAAGGCTTCCTTTGCATTTAAGTAGCTTTTGTATAAGGAATATATATTATTATATATTTTTCCAATACCTATGTTTATTTTTATTTCTAATTCCTCATTGCTTGTCCTAAGGATATTTTTTAATGCATCTGAGAATATATAATCAAAATCTGCTGATTCAATAGTTTCTGTTTGTGCAATAATAAATTTCATTCCTAATTCACCATCTAATATAGAAAAATGTATAAAACCATTCTTTTTTAATTCTTTTTCAATATTGGTAACAACACTCTTTTCTAAATAGTCCCCTCTATCATTTCCAATTAGTTCTTGATTATTAATGACAATATCATTTATTTCAACAATGGCTACTTGCACCCTGTTTTTAATAAGGGGAAGGTTATACTTTAAAATATATTCATCCATCTCCATTAAGTTTTTGCCTCTTAATAAATCGTATAAAACCTTCTCTTTAGATATTGTTTTATTAATATTATATTCATAATTCTTTTTATCGTTTTCAACTAATTTTTTATAAACATTAACTAATACATTTTCTAGTTTTTCACGGTCCAAAGGTTTTAATATATAATCAAAAGCTCCAAGTCTAAGCCCTTCTTGTGCATATGAAAATTTATCATATCCACTTAAAAGTACCACAATAGTATCAAGTCCCATATTTCTTAGGTTTCTCAGCAGTTCTATTCCACTAAGTTTATGCATTTTAATATCTGTAATTATAAAATGAATTTTTTGCCTTTTAAGCTGCTCTAACGCCTCTTCTCCGTCAGTACATACACATTCAACTTTAAATTCATGTTCTTCCCATTTAACAGTTTTCTCTAATCCGGTTCTAATAATTGGCTCATCATCTACAATCATTACTGAGTACAAACGAATCCCTCCTTTTAATAATATCTTTCTACTTATATAAACTAATTTTAAATCTTGTATAACTTCCTTTCTCTGATTCAATATCAATGCCACTGTTTTTGCCATAAAAAAGTTTAATTCTGTCATTTACATTTTTAATACCTAGTCCAAATTTTTTATCTATATTCCCATTAATATTGTTTTTTAAAGCTTCCGTTTCTCCTCTATCCATCCCTTTTCCATTATCCATTACATTTAAATATAAATGAGTTTCATCTGATTCCATAAATATATTAATATTTCCATCTTCACTTCTTAGTTTTTCTGAAAGTCCATGCTTAACTGAATTTTCTACTAGAGGCTGAATGATTAATTTTAGAATTTTTAAATCTAAAAACTGCTTGTCTACATTAATATGTAAATTTATCTCATACTCATATCTCAAAGTCATTAATGAAATATACTTCCTAATGTAATTTAATTCTTCATGTAATGACACAAAATCATCATCCCATTTTATGTTATACCTCATCATATCTCCTAAAGAAACTAAAGAATCAGCTACCATATAGTTTCCTTCCATTAGTGCCATTACTCGTATATTTTCAAGAGTATTAAATAGAAAATGAGCATCTATTTGACTTTTCAATGCTTTTAACTCTGTTTCCTTACCTATGAGTTCTTTTTGAATATTTTCCCTAATTAATTCATCTATTGTTTTCATCATTTCTCGAAAATTATGAGCCAATATGCCTATTTCATCAATACCATATACAGGTATATGGACATCTAAATTTCCTGTTCTTACTTCCTTAATTGAATTTATGATTAAATATAATCTCTTTAATATTATTTTTGTAACAAAATATATAATAACGGATAACAGTATTAGTAATAACAAACTTTCAAATAATAAAGTTCTTTTTGAATCTGCTATGCTTTTGTTAATATTATTTAAAGGTATAACGCATACTAAATAATTATTTGTTATTGGTGATTCTTTATAGAGTAGAGTATAATTTTCTCTTCCTTGTTTGTATGATATTTCACCACTACTGTCACTTAACTTATCCTTAATAAATTCTCTAAACTGCTTTTTATCAAAACTTAATTTCTGTAAAAATGAATTATTTTCATCTGTGTTTAACTCTAAGCTCTTTGTATTAAAAAGAAATATTTGTCCACTTGCCAGCTTATCTTCATTAAACATATTGGGGAAAAAATCTTTAGATAACATTGCTACTCTTATTGTTCCTATATTTTTATTCCTTGAAGATTTAATTTCCTTATTAAGAGAAACCACCAAATTTCCAGGCTGTTCACTTGCTTTTGAATAAACTTTAATATCATTATCATATTTGTTTATATTCCAGTATTCAGCACCATCTTTATCTAAAGTTTCCTTGTACCAGTTATTATCTACAATTCTCTTTTCTTTGTATATTAAGGGCCAAATTTCGTTAGCCTCCGCGCTGTTAGTGAATATATTTATTTGTTTTACATTTGGATTATTATTTTGTAGATTTAATAGCTTCCTATATGTTATATCATTAAAATTTATAAGCTCTTTTGTATCTAAGCTTTCCTCTAGATCAATATAGTTTATAACATCTTTATTGTTTATAACTGTTTCTATTATATTTCTCATAATATAGATGTTTTTTTCAATAGTGTCGTATTCAACATTAAGTTCATATATATGCTTATTTACTTCATCTTTTTTTACATTTGCCTTAAGGGATTTAAAGGAATATACAGAAAAAACGATTATAGGAATTGCAATAACTAATATATAAGCAATTATCAATTTTTTCATTAAGCTCTTTTTTATAAATAATCCACTATAACTTTTCATTAAAAAACTCCTAATCCTAAAACTACTTATTTATATTAAGTCTTTTCTTGTTCTCTTCAAATTTTTTCTGTCTATAATCTTGTATTTTTTCATATTCCTCCCTTTCCCTATAATTCAAAAATTCACTAAATATTTTATCAAATTCACTATCACTATTTGCTAAAAGTAGGCTTTTCAAAGTATTTTGCCACTTACTATTTATTTTAGAATAAGCTATACCTTCCTCAGTATCTCCATATGGAGCTGTTTGATCATATACAGAAAAATTATAAGTTTTTCCTCTTGTCCAATCTTCTAATATCTTTAGTTGTTCAGGCTCAGTAGTGTCCCATTTCTTTATTAAATTAGTGTCCATAAGCATCCAGTACGTTTCTTTTGCTCCATATTTCTCATAAAAGCTTTTTCTGTCTCTATTTAATAAATCCATTACTTCTGGTTTAAATTGTTCCTTTCCATCAACATCTTCCCATAAAATATCTTTTTCCCCAAAATATAAATCCTTGTTCCCCTCTTCACTTATTAAATAACTTAAAAATTTTATAGCTCTCTCTGGATTCTTGCAATCCTTTGAAATAAATGTGACAGTCCACCCAGAAATGCTATCAGAGGGTAATTTAGGCTCTTGAAGTTTTGAATTGGCTGGTCCATCAACTGGTATGTAAATCTTATTTTTATCCTTTTCATATAATTCTAACTGTTGCTCAGCCATATCAGTCCTTTGATAAAGCATTGAAAAATATCTTCCTGTGGCAATCTTTTCAGCCATCTGATCTCTTTTATCCCCAAATATATCTTTTGAAAGTAATCCAAGTTTATTAGCTTTCCTTAAAGTTTTTAACCATCTTACATATTCAGGATCAGTTAAACGATCATAAACTTTACCGTCCTTTTCGAAAGTTACTGCTAAAAAATTAGGGAGAATGCTATCTAATGATAAATTCCCAGAATCATTAAACTCATCTAATCCTAAGGGTATGAGTGGCTGGTTATCTACAGTAGGGAATTTTTCCTTTGCTTTTTCTAGTGCACTCAAAAAAACCTCAGGAGTTCTCATATCTGGTTCTCCTATGGCTTCATATATATCTTTTCTTACTAAAAAAGTTTGGTTAGAGGGATTTTCTTCTTTATAATCCTTAGTATCTTTTATAGACAAAGAAAAATTAGGATAGCAATATACATCTCCATCATTTTCCCTATACCACTCTAACTTTTGTTTATCAGTAACCTTGAAAAAATAAGTATCATATTTTTCTGCTAATTTATCTAAAGGTAAAGCTAATTTTTCTTTTATAATAGTTCGATACTCGTCATCCCAAGAACTTATAGTAATAAAATCTGGTAACTTCCCCCTGTCTATCATGGCATTTAGCTTTTCTGTCCCATTTCCACTAGGAACTATAAAATTTATACTTACACCAGTTTTTTTAGTAACATAATTAGAGACAGAATTATTCCCCCACTTAGTCGTAAACCATGGATAATTTACATACCAATCAAAGGTTATTGGCAAAGTATCTGACTTCCAACCTTCTTCATTGCTTGTACTATTTTCTTTATTAACTTCTCCATGATTTTTGCTTAATATATTAACCGAGATAAATAATGTAGAAACTATTATAAAAATAATACTAGTTATTAAAGTTTTTTTGTTCTGTGCCCTCATAAATTATGCCTCCTATAGCTTCAACTTTAATGTATAACGTATACAAAATAGATAATGCTGTTTTATTCAAATACCTCCATTTTTGATAAATATTATACTCAATCTCTGAAAATAAGTAGATATTTTATTTGTAAAACTTTCCACCTATTGATTCGTATTTGATATGTTTCAGCCTAGTGTTGAAAAAAGATATGATTCCCCCATAAATTTGAAGTTAGTGTAAAGCATTTACACTACTCTTCTTAATTTTTTCTTTATATATCATGGGTTCGAGCGTTTTTTTTACAAAAAAACAATGCCCTCCTAATTTCATGTTATAATTAAATCTTCGAAAACCAAAAACAACATGAAAGGATGTCATTGCCTTGGATTCAATTATAACTTATTTACTTTTATATAATCAATATTTAGTTAAAACTATTTATAAACTTGTTTTGTTTATTTAAAAGAATATTCCTTTAAATCAATGAGCTTTTGATGATTCTAACAGCCCAGAATATCAAAATTTTAAAGTAGACAAACTTCCTAAAATTATTCGTTTTGAAAAAGTTGACTATCAATTTCTTTTAGCTTATTACAAGCATAAATATAACAAGGTACTGAAATCCGTCCAACGACGGAACGATAAGTCTATTCCTCATAAAATTGTCTGTCCAAAGTGTGGTGCACCTCACCATTATATCTATGATAACAATGGCGATAGAGGTCAATTTAAATGTAGTGTTTGTAACAAAATTTTCAACGAAAATAATTATGCTACTAAGCCTATAGCACTGGTATGCCCTTATTGTGATCATATTCTTACTCAAAAGAAAGATCTTAAGCATTTTCGTATTCATAAATGTACAAACCCCAAGTGTTCATACTACTTAGATGGGCCTAAAAGACTTCCTAGTGATGTAAAACCTTCTGAGAAATATAAATATAAACTCCACTATATTTATAGAAAATTTACTGTTGATTTCTTTAAGATGGATTTACGTGCACTTTCTAAGCGTGCTATTAACTTTAATTTCGAAAAGTTTAACCCTCATATTATGAGATTATGTCTGACTTACCATGTTAATCTTAAACTTTCAACTAGACAAACCACTCACGCTTTAGCGGAGATACATGGTATAAAAATATCACATACTATGGTTGCTAACTATGCATTAACTGCAGCTGCTATAAATTAAACCTTTTGTCGATACCTTTGAGTACAAGCCTTCCAATATCCTGTCTGCTGATGAAACATACATCAAAGTAAAAGATATTAGACATTATGTTTGAATTGTTATGGATGCTTGTAAAAAGTCTATTCTTGGCTATTAAGTATCTGACACAAGAGTTGTTGGTCCATGCATACTTGCTATGCGGATGACTTTTAATAAGTTTCAAATCTTTCCTGGTAAAATGCTAAAATTTATTGCTGATGGTTATAGTGCTTATCCTCTTGCTAGACAACAGTTTGAACTAGAAGAAAATAAGATCTTTGACCTCACTCAAGTAATCGGACTTACAAATGATGATGCTGTTTCTAAAGAATACCGTTGGGTTAAGTAAGTAGTAGAACGCTTAAATCGTACTTTCAAATCATCATACCGTGTTACTTGTGGCTATGGGAGTGAAAACGGTGACATTTACGGAGTCTCACTTTGGGTTGCATATTATAACTTTCTACACCCACATCCTTATAATTATTGGCGGCCTCTAAATGAGATTTATCAATTAAAACAAGCTGATAACATGCCTGCTAAATGACAAATACTTATTAGTCTTGGTCAACAAACTATACTTCGTATGCAAGAAAATTAATACTCTTAAAATAAATACAAAATTAATACTTTTTACATTTTCTACCTTCGGTGACGAAGGTCTTTTGTCATACCTAAAACCAAATGATAAATTGTAAAATTAAACATTTTTACTTAATAGTGTAGATTGCTTTTGCACTTCTATTTTTTCATAGCTTACTTTACACTATAGTTTCTATATTTATTTAGTCTTTTGCAAAACTTAAAATCCTTTGTTTCATAATCTCATAATATTCAATATTTTTGAATACCCTTTTCGCCAATCCTACAAAATCATTCATAAAAAGCGAATATAGTCAATATTGACTATATTATACCATTTGTCCATTGCAATATATATTTTGCGATAAAAATATTGATTTTTTTCAATACTACGATATAATATTTATTTACTTAAAATAATTATAATTATTTAAGCAAGTAAATATAATTATTTTAAGCAAAAAACCTTATATTACTAATTGGTTTTAGATATAATATATCTTCTCCTATAATATTAGACCTAGAAACACTTTAGTAGAAATGGCTAGACTTTTATAAATATATTTAAATTTGACAAACTTTCTTGTAAAATAAATAATAAAAAAAATATAAATGTAAATAATAAAGAAAATATACTCTACAAGTAAGGTGGATAATAATAATGATAAAAAAGAAGTTTATTTACATTTTATTAACTCTTTTTGTATTTTTTTTGGTAAGCTGTAATAATGAAAGGACTATTAAAAATAGATATGAAGAAAATATACCAGATACAATTTCAAATAATGATTCCAATTTAAACTATATAAATGCACCAAATATTAATATGCTTAAAGATAACGTGAAATTTAAAATTAATGGTAAAATTCTAAGTCTTAAATCACCAATATATTTAGATAAAAATAGATATTATATTTGTTTAAATGACTTTATTAATCAGCTTCAAGGAAATATAAAAAAAGTTGATACTATTTTAAATATAAAAATCAATGATAAAAATTATTCTATTAATTTGCATGATAATGTAGTTAATTATTCTGATAAAAGTTTTCATCTAAAAAAAGCATTGTTAAATGAGAATGATATATATTATATAGGTTTTTCTGATTTTTCACATATGCTTAACCTATATACTAGCTGGAATAAAGATACTAAAACAATTAATTGTAAAATAAATGGTTATAATATAGATGATGTCACCCCATATCAATCGAAAATAGATCAAATAGGTCTTATACGTTTTGAAGATGTAGGCTTAAATTCACAATCTTACTCCAAAGATTATTTTGAAAAACTTCGTATAATAGCTACTTACATGAATGTAAAGAAAATACCCTATCACATATCATGGATACCAAGATATGTGATTCCAAATCTTAGAGTTGATAATGATCCTTTAACAAAAAATAATTTTGAAATTGCAGAAATGGTATATAGCCTAGACTTCTTTTCTGCTAATAACGGAATAATTGGACTTCATGGTTATACTCATCAACTTGGAAATGATGAATCAGGTATAGGATTTGAATTTGGAAGATATGAGCCTTCTCCAACTGTTTTTAGAAAAAAAATTGAAAATGCTGTTAAAACAGCTTCTTTTTTAGATATTCCAATTAACTTTTTTGAAGTTCCCCATTATGAAATTACGCCAGAACAAAATAAAATAGCTGAAGAATATTTTAAAATACTGTATTACCCTTTTAATGATTATGGCCCTGAAAAAGCTGATTTAACTAAGCCACAGCTTAGTCCTTATAATAAATCTTCTTATTATATATCAACTCCCCTTAATTATATTCCCGAAAGTAAGGAGGATATTACTTTAACTAAACTTAAAAATGTTAATATTAATAATATGGGCAGTGTATTTTTTCACCCCAATCTAGAAAATAAGTACATTTCTATAACTGATGATTCTAATGGTTTCCCCACTTTCAGTTATGAAGACAATTCAACTTTAAAGAAACTAATAAGAATATTAGAAGAAAAAGGATTTAAAATAATTAAAGTTACAGATATTTAAGAAAATTATAGCAAAAAAACCTTAAACATTTCAGTGCTAAAATGTTTAAGGCTTCTTGTATTATATCCATATTTTCTTATGGTATATTAGTCTTTCTATTCATATAATACTTGTCTAAAGTTTTAGGAATTTTATTGTATAAATTATTTATATTAAATCTATTGAGTTTTAATTTCTTTCTTGCTACCCGGAAGAATTTTAGCTGCAATTAAAGAGCTCATTAATATAATAAAAAATCCTACTAAATACATTATGGTATATCCAAATTTACCTTGAATTGTACTAAAAATTTGAGGATATACAAAATTAGCACCAGCTGATCCTAATACCGTTACAAATGCATAGGTACCTGCAACTAAGTCATCCGTAACAACTTCTCTAATATATTTAAATAAAAATGTTAAATAACATGCATACATTAATCCATGTAATTGGTCACCTAAAACAATTAAAGGTATATATCCTGTTGAAAATAATAATATTCTAGCTGCTGCTATAATGAATGCTATAATTAAATATTTCTTTGGATTTTTATTACTTAAAAATCTTCCTACAATCATAAATGATATAAATTCAACAAAAACTCTAAAGAATATAGATTTGCTATATATTGAATTAGCCAAAGTAGTGCTTCCTGTTATTTCAATTAAATAAGTTGAATATGCAAATTCAATTGCATTATAAACTCCAATAATTAAAATGCTAGTAAATCCAAGTATTATTGAATTTTTATTTTTTAATATGTAACTTAATTTTATTTTATTTTTTTGAGATTTCGATTCAATATTTTTGAATTTAGTGATTATTATAAATACAACTATAAATGCCATTATAATTCCTAATATATGAATAGATCTAAAGCCATATTCTGAAATTATAGTACCACTCAAAAGTACTATAACTCCAAATCCTATAGATCCCCATTTTCTTATTTGAGAGTATTCCATTCTTCGTTTAACACATAAGCCTTCAATGTAAACATCATATATTGTTCCAACAGTTTGTATAATCAATCCATACAACACTGCAAATAAATATATAGCATTTACACTAACAAACATTAGAAATATTATCATGCAAATTAATCCGCACAGATGTATGATAATAAATCTTTTCCTGCTTTTACTTACAGAAAATTTACCAACTAAAAATTGTTGTGAAAGAATTGCAAATAGTGCACCTATTGATACCACTTTTGAAACTTCACTCAAAGATAATCCAACAGTTTGATTTAAGTATGGAACATAAAAAGTTGTTACTATACTAATTACTCCATAATGAATAAATGTAGCTAACGAATAATAAAATTTAACTTTGTCTTTCATCTGATACTCCTATCTGAAAATTAAAATTAACAATCACCTATCAAGTGAAACTTGATTCAGGTGGGGTTTGATCCCCATCTGAATCTTAGTTGAACTTATACCCTTATGGGCACAATGTCCAGGAGCTAGCATCCATAGTACTCCCACTTAAAGAAGCGGGAGTATTATGGATGCTAGCTATCGGATAAATTATAATATAGGTGATAATAATCTAATTATTGATTCTTTAATTCTAATAGTAATACTTCTATTATTATATGTTTCTTTTGTCATTTCTTTTGATGCTTCCATATCCCTCATGAATTGTACTTCACCTTCTTTGGCAATTCTATCATCAAAAATAAAAGCATTAACTTCAAAATTCAATTTAAAACTTCTAATATCCATATTAGCTGTCCCTATACTCATTACTTTACTATCTGCAACTATTGTCTTTGCATGAATAAAACCCTTTTGATAATTGTATATTTTTATTCCTGCTTCTAATAATTCTCCTATATAAGAACTTATTGCCCATTTCATAAAGATATGATCTGGTTTACCTGGTATTATTATTCTAACATCAACTCCAGACAGTGCAGATATTTTCAAAGATTCTAATATAGGTGAATCTGGTATTAGATATGGTGTCTCAAGATATACATTTTCTTTTGCATTATTTATAAGCTTTATATAGGCATTTCTAATGTACTGCTCCTTATGATCAGGTCCACTAGTTACAATTTGTATTCCAACATCACCTACATCGTTATTATCATTTGATGAGTATGTATTATAATCTTCTATTTCTTCATCTGCTGCATAACACCAGTCAAGTAAAAATCTTTCGTTTAAATCATCTACTGCTTCTCCTTCAATTCTTACATGAGTATCTCTCCAAAATCCTACGTCTGGATCTTTATTTATATATTCGGCTCCAACATTAAAGCCTCCAACATAACCATATTCTCCATCTATTACAACTATCTTTCTGTGATTTCTATAATTTATACGAGTATTTATGTGAGGTACAATACCTGGAAAAAATATTGAGAATTTTCCTCCTGCTCCAAGATATTTTTTAATTGCTTTCTTTGTTAATTTTCTAGATCCCATACTATCTACTAATAATCTAACTTCTAATCCACATTCAGCCTTCTTTGTAAGTTCCTTAATTATTTCCTTTCCAAGTATATCATTTTTAAATATATAATATTCTATATGTATATATCGTTTTGCATTTTTTATATCTTCTATTAGTTGCTTAAACTTATCGTCTCCATTAACATATACCTTAACATTATTATTAGTTGTATATTTTGCACCTGAGTGATTAAAATTCATATTTCTTAAATCTAAAAATCGTTCTCCACCATCATGAACTTGAATATCACCTTCATATTTTTCATTTATATTTTTTCTTTTATGTTCATCCACACGTATCTTTTCTTTAAAAATCTTTTGCCTGCTTAAATTTTGACCAAGTATAATATATATTATAAATCCGATACCTGGTAAAACTAATAATATTAAAAGCCATGCCCAAGTTGTAGTTGGATCTTTTCTCTCTATGAATATTAATGATAGAGAAAAAAGTGTATTTAAAAATAAAATAACAACAACTAAAATTAACAGTATATTCATGTTACATCACTTCCTTTATCTTATGAATCAATTGCTAATCAAAAAGCTGATTTAGTCCTGCCATTATTAACAGCATCTATCTTATTGTATCATGATTGCACAAGTTATATTAATTATTTTTGAATTTATTGCCTATATATGACTTAAAAATAATTATTTTAATAAAATATACAGAATACCTACACTCCTTCACATTATCAAGGTTATAATAAATAATTGTAGTAATTCTTTTAAATAGCAAAAGGGAATTATTATACAAATTCTTTTTGTTAACAATCCCCTCTTCATATTTAAATTTTAATAACTAGTGCTATAAATAATTCTTCTTGATAGAATATTATTTATATGATTATTTCTCTTATCTTAACGAAAATTTCTATCCAGCAAATCTTGTTAGCAATATTGTACTATCACTTTCAAAAGGATTATCTTTTCCCATTAGCATCATAACTTGATTTTTTTCTATTCTAAAGTTATGCTTTGAAATTAAATAATTGCATATTTCTGTTTTATTCGTATTACAATCTACTGTTATATTTTCATAATTAATACTTTGAGCATATTTAACACAAGTCTCTATAATTGCATCTATTGATTCTCTATAATCTAAATTATTGTCTATAACGGCTAGTTTTATTTGTAAAATTTTTTGAAGGCCCTCTCTTGTTGATTTTATATAGCATATTACAACTCCATGAATTTTTTCAAAAACTTCTAATGTGAAAATAGTTCCAAAATCTTCATTTTTTATTAAATGCAACTCAGAAGTCAAATCAAAATTTTCAAAAATTTCATTAGACAAACATTTTAAATTATCTTTTAACGTTAAATAATTAACTTTATCACTTATATCTATTTCTCTCATTTTATATTTCTTTGAAACAGGTAATTCAATTGAATGATCTGATTCATGAATTTGCTTTTTTAAATTTAGTGAAAGCTTTAAAGGTGTAAATCCCATTCCCATATAGAAACCAACATTATATGGTGACTCTGGCATAGTGTTAAGACCTATGGTAGACACATTATATTCTTCTTTTAGAATTTTTATTGTATGACTTATTAATGCTTTTCCAATTCCTTTACTTTGATATTCTGGCGCTACTCCTAAAGGCCCAAACCAAGCAAAAGATCCCCAGATATGAATAAAATTATACCCTACAACCCTATTATCCATTTCATATACAATACTTGAATTATTATTTTTTTCTATGTATCCCCTTATACTATCTGTTGTTCTTTCAGCATTTATTTTAAAGCACTTTTTATCTATTTCTTTTATTTGTTTAATATCTTTAAGTTCCATCTGTCTTATCATTTTTATTCTCCTCTTTATACTATGAATTCTTTAAAACCATCTGCATATTTACTTGGTATAAATTCAATTATTTCATATTTGGCAACTTGGTTTATATAAAAAGGATCTTCTTTAATTATTCTATTCACTTCTTCCTTATCTTTTGCATTACATAATATTATTCCACCAGTTCTTGGTTCTTGCCTTCCAGAGCATATAAATTTATTAATAGCATAATATTTTTCTAAAAACACTATATGTTCTTCTAAATGTCGTTCTATACTTTTAATTAATTTTTCATATTTTAAACTTATTATAAACATAATATTTTCCTCCTAAACTTAGTTATAAATTCTCCTGTAAAATTACACTTCTTTTATAAAAATTATATTTTTTATAAAATTCTAATACATTCTCATTTCCTTCTGCTACAGCTACTACTTTTGCTTTTACATTATTACTATTTAGCCATTCTAATCCTCTAGTAATTAATTTACCTCCCAATCCTAATTTTCGATATTCCTCTTCAATAAAGAGCGAATCTATTTCTCCCACTGCATTCTTATTTATTGTGCTTATGCAATAACCAATATATAATTCGTTTCTCTTAATTAAATCTATATTAATTGCAATAGTATCTTTACTAAGAAATTTACTTTTTCTATTTTCAAATTTGTTTTCTCTGAATTGGCTTTGAAAGTAAGTTGAAAGATTTTCGTGCTGCTTGTTTAATTTTTCCCATAAAGATTCCACTACATCAAGCATTTCAATCCCACCATTTGTAAATTCAATTTTATCCATGATTTAATTGCCTTCCTTCTTATATAATTTGTGTTACAATTACAGTGTAAATCACTAAATAAGTCTATTCAATAAAGAAAATGTAAGATTGTCCTAGTACAAAAGGAGGCTATATGAGTAAATACGAAGATATAGTAAACTTTATTAATTATGAAATAGAAAGTGGCAATATACTACATAGTCAAAAGATGCCAACTATTAGAGACTTGTCAGAAAAGTTCAAATGCAGTAAGCAGACAGTTGTTCATGCTTATGAAAAGCTTCAACTTGATCACATTGTTTATTCAATACCACAAAGTGGATATTACTTAGTTGACAAAAAGGAAATATATGATAAAAAATCAAATAAAATAATCAATTTCTCATCAGGTTCTCCAGATGAAAGTATATTGCCCTATGAAGAATTTCAGCATTGCCTAAACCAAGCCATAGAAATATATAAAGGTTCTCTCTTTAGATATTCATCACCAAAAGGGCTTACAGGTCTAGTTAATATTTTAAAAAAATATTTTCAAGACTATCAGATATTCTGTTCTTTAGATGATATTTATATAACTTCTGGTTCACAGCAGGCGATAAATATACTTTGCCGCATGCCATTTCCAAATGGTAAAAGCAATGTACTTGTGGAGCAGCCAACATATCATGGTACTTTAAAAGCTCTTGAGACCACTAACACTCCAGTACTTGGTATTGAAAGAAAATTTAATGGTTTAGATCTTAATGAACTTGAAAGAAAATTTGCCTGCAATAATATAAAATGCTTTTATACTATACCTCGCTTTAGTAACCCTCTTGGCATAAGCTATTCTAATGATGAAAAAATACAAATTATAAGACTCGCAGAAAAATATGATGTGTACATAATTGAAGATGATTATCTTGGAGAATTGGAAATTAAAAATAATGTTTATCCTATGTATTATTATGATATTTCTGATAGAGTTGCATATATAAAAAGTTTCTCAAAAACTCTTCTTCCAGGGCTTAGAATTGCAGCTGTTGTTCTTCCTAAATTATTAAGAAATACGTTTTGTGAATATAAAAGATGGATGGATTTAAATACTTCTGTACTTTCTCAAGGAGCCTTAGAAATTTATATAAAAAGCGGAATGATAAATTCAAATAGAAAGCAAATAAAAAAAATTTATAGTGAACGAATGCGTACTTTAAAAGAAGTATCAAAGGAATTTAAAATTTCTCAAATAAAATGGAATATTCCATACACCGGATTTTATGCATCAGTTGAATTTTTAGACAAACTTAATATAGATTGGTTAATTAAAGAATGTTATAAAAAAGATATCTCCCTTGGCAACATGAAAGGCTATTACTTAAATGATTATTTAAGTAATGATATTTTAAAGCTAAGTGTTGGAAGCGTTGGAACAGATGATATTAAAAATGGCATAGGAGATATTTTAAAAATTATCAAAACTTATTAAAATTTATTATTTTGTCACACTTATGCCATAATAAGAGTATATATTAATATTATAGTTAAAACATTATTATTACCCCTTAAATAATAATTTAAACCATAAAAAGAATGGCTTACGAATATGTAAGTCATTTTTTTTATGTGAATTAATAATAAAACTCTTTATTAATTCATCTGAAATTTCATTAAAATTTCTTAATTATTCAGTTTTTGCTTCATAAGCTTCTTCACAAGCTTTAATTAAGAATATTCCTGATGCTAAAATTGATGCTATATTTATGATTGTTAAAATATCATAATATTTAATTAAATCTATTAAAATTCCAAATAATAATGATCCTATTGGAATAGCTCCTTGAGCAAACATTCCAAGTATTGAAAAGAATCTAGCTCGCATTTCATCTGGAACCAAATTTTGAAGATTTGTTGAAATTGGAGTATTTAGAAATGCATTAGAAAATCCCATTGCAAGGCAGCAAACTGACATTGATATAAATAAAATTGCTGTAGCTCCACCAAAAGCACTTACTATTTGAGGGAAAAATAAAGCAGAAAATACAACTATTATAATGGTTTCAACAATAAGTCCAATTTTCATAAGCTTTTTCAAGCCTAATTTTTTAAAATGTGCTGAAATACTAACATTTCCAAATAAAATTCCTACAGTAAAGAATCCTAATAAATATCCATACTGCTCTGAACCAAAGCCTAATTCTTTTCTTAAAGCATAAGGAATTAGAATATCAAGCATAGGTACTAATAAAAAATTAGAAATCATAGCAAAAGTAAATAATTAGAGCAATCCTTTCTTACTTTTAATAAATTTCATTGTTTCAAAATTTTCATTAAAAATAATTTTCATATCTATTTGCTCTTTTAATTCCACTTTTTTATTGTAAATAATAAACATTGAAAAAACTGCAGAAATTATAAATGAAATACCATTTATATAAAGTATCATTTTGATTCCAAATACTCCATAAATTATTCCTCCAAGTGCAGGTCCTAAAATTGCAGAAGCAGCATCAAATACCCCTTTAGTAGAATTAGCTTCTATTAGTTTATCATTAGATATTAGTTCTGGCATCAATGCATTGGAAGATGAATTAAACAAACTATCCATTATGGATATAAATACTTGGGCTATAAATAAAATATAAATATTAAAGCTGCCTATCATTGCAAGGATTCCTAAAAAACAAAGTAGTATTCCTCTTCCAAAGTCTGTAACTATCATTATGTTCTTTCTATTTTTCCTATCACCAATAATTCCTGAAAAAGGTGCTGCTAAAAGTGCAGGTGCAAGGGTTAATATTGAAAAAATGCCCATTAACGTTCCTGAACCTGTTACATCTAATATATAAAGTGGAAGTGCTATAGTTTGAATGCCACTTCCTATTAGAGATACAAATCTACCTCCCATAAACATAAAAAAGTTTTTATTATCTTTCCTCATTTAACATTTACTCCTCTCAAATTATTAATCTTATCACTCATTTCTCTTTTGATTTAATTGTAGTTACAAAAAACTTTTTAGTTTTTCTATTCTTTCTATTTTATCTAAATTTTGATTAATTTTACATACGAATTGTAATTGCATCCATTACAACATAACTGTTCTTAGTTATAAGTCTGAGTACTCGATTAAAATCAATTCATATTTACTTTGCCTCCAGCATCAACACTTCCGCTTATATCCTTGCAGTTTACACTTCCTCCACATTTTACAGACCCTTTAATATCACCGCAAGTAACTGAATTACCTGCATCAACATTACCTCCAATATCTTTACAATTAACAGAATTGCCTGATTTTACATTTCCGCTAATGTCATAACATTCAACTGATGCTCCAGCATCTACATCATTTAAAACATCACCACACTTTAAATTTCCATAACATTCAACATTAAGTGCTTCACCTTCATATTCAACACTTAAATTGTATCTACCCGCTTCACCTTTTTTAAGAAGTTTTGTACCTCTAAATGCAACAATTCTTATTTTTCCATCGTCAGCCTAGCCAACACTTGGGATTTCTACTTCATTTTCAGTTTTAAGACTTCCATTAGAAGCACTTGAAATCATTTCTTCTGCTTCTTCCACATTTATTTTTCCACTCTTATATAATTCAAGTATTTTATTATGCTAGTATTTTCCATGTTATCAGTTCCTTCAATTTGATTGTGAGGAATATTTCCTATTTTACAGGTATCATCAATAATAGCCTGCCTTGTACATTCTAAATTTTCAATAATGCAGTCATCAGAAAGTCTTACATTTTGAGCCTTTACTATTTTAGCTTTTAATCCACTAGCTTCTAAATCAGTACATTCAATTACATCTACTAATGAATGACTTAGCGATAGCTTTCGTCCTAAATACATATTGGTCATCATCAAAAATTTAGTTGGACTTTTTGAATTTCTTAATCCGCCATTTTTATTTCTTATAATGATTTTATCCCCATACATCTTTGAAATTGAGCATACACCATATATATAGATTTCATCAGCAGATACTTCACGAGTACATGTAATAATTCCACCACAAGTAATATTGTCTGCTTCAAGCTTAGCTCTTCTAACCTTCAAAACACCATTTATTTTTGCTTTCTTTACCTTAATATTCTTAAAAATTCTTCCTAATCCATCACATATAAATTCATTTGCAATAATTTCTCCATTACTTTTAAACATCCCGTTTATAATAACTTTTTCTGCTTTAATATCTGCTTTTAATTTCCCCATACCGTCTATAGAAACATCTTTGTATTCTCCACCATGGATGCTTCCCATTCCATCAATTCTTGCATCTTGCACCTTAACTCACTCCCTCTAATAAAAAAACACTATTACAATTTTATAACTTCATTTACTACTGCCTTTTCAGAAATCTTTATGCTATTTTTATATTCAACTTTTTCAATAATACATAATTCCCCAATTACAACATCCATTCCACTTATATAATCAGCCTTAACATACTCAACCTCAATTTTATCTCCTTCAATTTCTTTAACACTCATAATAGATCCTTTTGTTTTATTACTGCTTCTATATGAGTTTGGTGACATTGTCATTGGAAGCATTTCAAATTCCTTATCCCCTTTAAAATTATTACTTATAATAATCTCACTTCCAAAAATACTATCTATATTTATTTTTTTACTTGGCTTTATATATATAAATTCTGCATTAACTCCTTCTACTTGAATTTCTTCAAAGCTATAAAATCTTTCACATTCTAACATTCCATTATATTGAAGTAATGTGGCGGAAATTATATTGTTAAATTGAAATTCACAGTTCATATTAAATGGATATAGATTTTCAAAAGTTTTAGCTTTAAAGAATCCTTTATATGCTAAAATATTATTACTCTCCCTTACAGGTCCCTTTATTGAATTTCTAAGAACGTTGCATTCTAAAAATTCTGCCTTTAATATACCAGTAAGCATAACTGTTGAAGCCTTGCTATGACCTTTTATTTCAATATTTCCTACTGCTTTAAAGTCACCAAAATCACTATTAACACTGCTTATATTACCTGCTACGTTAAGCTTATCAATATATGAATCATTAATCTTAATGTCTCCTGCTGATCTCAGTTTTTTAATATTAGCCTTATTAATCTCTAGATTTCCTGCTGCATATATCCTGTCTACCTCTCCACTTATAGTCCTATTTCCTAAAGCCCATACATTTTTCTTCATTAATTATTCGCCTCTTAATATGAAAATTGCATATTTCCATTGTCTTCCTCTTCATTTTCAGTATCAAATTTAAAGTTAAAGCTTTTTCTATATTTTAGCTTCATATTACTACTAACATCATCAAGCCTAAATTGCTTTATAATATTTAACCTACTATCTAAAAACACTTGAGTCTGCTCTTGATATATAGTTGCATAATAATCTTCAGCCTTATCAAATAAAACAAATATATATCCTGTAGACTTTATGTTTGTACAATAGCCCTTTATCCCAGAAACTAAATCAATGACTGCACCTATTGATATGTCCTTATCTTTCTTTAATTCAGATATTGCAATCATAATCAGCACTTCAATATAAGTAAAATTATTTTTTTCAAAGCTCTTAATAAACGCTGGAATTAATCCTTTATTTATTTCTTCAATTATGTTTAAATCATCTGTTGTAAAATTTCTTTCTGAAACTTCTGGTGAAAGAATTTTAGAAAGCTCTTCTAGGGAATATTTATCCTTTAATTCCTGTATTGCTTTAATTCTATTTAAAATTTTATTTTTAGGAAAAAAAGTTTCCTGCCCTGTAAAAGACGGCTGTTTAATAAACCACTCCTCTGGAATTAATCCTTCTCTTTTCCAACGATAAAGCTGGCCATAAGAAATCTTAGTTTCATTTAATAAATCTTTTTTAGATATTAACATGATTTACCTCCTTCGTAACAATGTTTTATTATAAGTAGTGTAACAATGTTTTGTTACATCGTCAAATAATTCTAGTAAAATAAAAAAACTTTATCTTATTATTATAAAATTCTAATTATTTAAATATTTTTAATAATAAAATTACTGTAAATCCCCCTTTTGAGTAGTTTGTTAGCTCTTCTTATTTCCATTTTTTATTCAGCAATAACGCTAAAACTTATATTTAAATAAATCCTTCAAACTCGAAAAAATCTTATGATTTTCTCATATAACAAAAAGAAGTATCGCTACTGATTAAATTTTAATCATTTTGCGATACTCCATTATATTTTAATATTTAACTTATCTATTCTACTGCTAAATATATATTTAAATAAACAAACTATATATTCTTAGCTACTGTACATAATTTTAATTTAGTAAATTAGCTAGAACTTATATATACTTCAAATAATCAGCTCTGTTTTCCTAAAAAATCTTGCACACCAATAAGTTTGAAGCCTACTCATTATTGCTAATAATTGTCCTGATAATTCTGAAAAATAAAGTGGTGATGTAATAATAATGTTATCGCATTCCTCTATATAATCAAATACAGAGTGCATATCCTGTATTTGTATGGCAATATCTACAACCAATACAAGGTTTTATATTGCTAAAATATGCATCAATAACTCTAACATCGCCAGAAATACATTTCCTAAATTCATTTATAAGTGCCATAGTATCACCATTTTTTCGTGGTGAACCATTAAAAATTAATGTTTTCAAAGAAATGCCTCCAATACTTAATAAATCTAATTAATACCTTTTTACAGTAATATCTCTTTACTCATAGTATCAATTTGACTTATTAATATCAAGTACATTTCCTATTACTTTATGAAATTCAAAGTATATCTTTTATATAATAGAATATTCTATAACTGCATGTCCATTTGAATTAGGTTTATTTGAATGTATATGGATTGAAATTGTAGTTTCATGCCAAAAACTTGTATTTATTACACAGGAGACTTCTTGATTGGCTTTAATATTATCCCATTGACCCCCGCCACCATCTGAAGATTTCATTTTAACACAATAAATACCATCTTCTGGCACTGTAATTTTTCCACAAAGATTTACACTTTTACCAAAGCCACGTTCACTTCCCGTATAACTATAATCTCCATTATCATCAAAAATAAACTCAAAAACTAATGAATTTCTATTATTATCAATATTATTTTTTGACATAGTAACTAGACTTTCTTGAATTAAACTTTGCTCATATGGCTCATTTAATTCCTTAAATATCTTTTCAAATATTATCTTCATTAAAATCAAACTCCTATAATTTTTATAATTAATTTATATGCAATAGAAGATAATTTTAGAATTTATACTAAATAAGTATTATTCCAATTCAAAAAGATATGTATCATTTTTTAAGTAATTAACTTCAACCTCCTTATTTTCCTTAATTTTTATTTTTGAATTAGTCACTGTTGTAATAAACTTATTATGGTTAAGACTAAAAATAAACTCTTTAGGATCTTTACAATCTGCTTCTTCATCATTTTTAAATAATTTATCTGTTACAATAAGTTTATTTCCTTGCAATTTTCCATACATAGCTATATTCTGTTCTCTATCTTCACCATCACCTAAGTAGGTATAACAAACAAATTCATTTTTAAAATCTATTGAATCTATTGACAGATTTTTTCCATCGTAATTTTCTTCATATCTAGAAACTACCTTCTTATCAAAATCTACTTTATATAATCTTAGTTTATCATAAGCTGTTCCATTTTCTTCTATGCAGTAAACAAACAGCATTCCATCCTCAAAAATATTTCCAATAGCTGGCATACTTAATTCCATAGATGTTTTTTCTTCAGTTTCTAAATTTAACTTAGTTAATTTTGCAAATTGCCCTATATAAATATTTTTACCTGTCAAATCAAATTTACAATCAATTCCAGCCGCAGAATAACGTTCATTAAGGGTATATTTTTTATGATTCTTATAATTTAATATTGTATATTCTTCCGTATCTGCTAGTAAGTCATTCTTATTTTTTCTTTCTAATTTACTAACGTAAGAAATATAATCTTGTTTAATCAGTTGAACATTATAAGATCTTAAATCTTGCTGCTCTTTTGGTTTTTTGCTTCCTGGAACTCCAGCTTCAAATTCTTTATCAAGGTCTAATACTTCTTCAAGCTTTCTCTCTTTAGAATCATATACAAATGCTTGTTTTTTATTTCCAACTAATATTAATCCGTCACTTCTATTGTATGGATAATCAAATATCCTTGTTATATTGCTATCATTTAATATTTCTGTACTCTCACCACTCTCCAAATTATAGCTATGCAAAATTACATTTGAATCTCCTAAACTTAATGCTTCTCGATTTACTGTTAAAATATTTTCATCATCAATCCAAAATAATATTCTTTGATTCTCAAGTCCATTTAATTTCTTTTTAAGAATTGGTTTATTCCTAAGTTTATTATCTTCAGCCTTAAGTAAAACTTCCTTTTTTACATCTTCTGAAAGTTTAATTTCTTTTGTTTTGGAACATCCACTAACTAAAAGTGCTGATGCTGCGAATACTAAAAGAATTGTTTTAGTATTATGTTTCACTATAATTCCCCCTAAATACAAATAACAGACAAATATATTTATTTAGCCTGTTATTTTGTTTAATCATTTTTTTAATTAACTTATAGGTTTAGAATCAACAAATGACTTAACTATTTCATTAGAATTTTGAGTATTTCCAAAGAATATAACTGAATAATAAACACCGTCTTCATTCCAAATGTACTTCATAGATGAATAATCTCCTTGTTCTATTGCTTTTTCTTCATATTTGAAAACTTCTTTATTATTAATATTTAATTTATCAGCTTTAAGCTTCATAACCTCCTTAGTTTTCCAGTTCTCCATACTATAGTATCCATTATTCTTTATTTCATCATATTCCTTTGAAGTTTTTCCTTCCCAAAAAGTTATTGAACTATTTTTGTTAGTATAAAAACTATTAAGTTCATAATTAATTTTATTATTCTTAATATTAGAATCATATGAAATTCCAACTCCTGAATCCTTTATATTTATATCTTCATTAATTTTTAATGGAAGTTTAGGATTAAATCCAAGAAGACTTTTTGCCTTTTCTAAATCTTCCTTATCATAAATATCCATAACTCCTGTTTCTGTTGAAAGTTCACGCTTTGGAACTGAATAATCTACAACTTTAGCTTCCTCTGGATATTTTATAGATTCTGCTATTTTCTTTATAACATCGTCCGAAAGATTTAAGCTTTTTTTACTAGTTTTATCACTTTTCTTAATTATTGAGTTATATTTTATACTGTAAGATAATCCTTCATTTTCCCATATGAAATACTTATAGATCTCTGTAAATTCTTCTGTTGTAATACCATCTTCAAGTTTTTCAGATGGTGAAGTAATTGATAATGTGAATTTTGTTCCATTTATTTCTCCTAATTTCATAGATTCTTGTTTAGCTTCTACTTGTGGATTTTCTGTTGTTTTCATTTTTTCAGTTTCTATTTTTTTTAGTGCTTCTATATGATTTTTCGCAGATATTTGAAATGTAATATCAAATGGTACTTCATTTTTACCCTCAAAATATATTTCCACTACATTATCCTTATCAGCAACTTTTCTAACATGAAATCCTCCTAATTCATTGCCATCTGGAAGGAAATTGGGTACTTTAAATTTAAATCCTGCTACGTGTTCAACTTTGTTTATATCATCATAAGCTTTTAAATGTGCATCAATAATAAATTTGTGTTCTCCATTTACATTTACTTGGTTGCTGCTTAAGGCAGCTACTGGAGTATTATTAGTATCAATCGCCTTTACAACAGAACAGTTTGAAATTGTAATAGCTGCAATCACCATGCAACTTAATATAGTTTTTTTAGAAATTTTATTTGAGTTTCTTTTTAATTCTTTTATCATTTTAATTTTCCCATTTATATTTAAGTTAATTTTTTAGTTAATATTAATGTAATATTTTTAACAAATCATTTCATAGTTTCTTTATTTTTTATAATCTTCATATTTTAATTTTCCATTTTCATTAACAGTTGCTATAAATCCATCCTTAATTTGAATAAGTTTTCCATTATACTGAACTTCATTACTATCAGTTAAGTTCTTAACACTTCCTTTTAACTTTTCATTAATTAGTATTTTACTTTTATTACTAAAATACAAATCACTCCTAGCTATAGGTAAATCAAACGTTACCTTCTTCCAATCAAATGTATTTTCACTAACTTTGCCATAAACTACACCTGCTATTTTATCTCCGTTAAGTTCGCCTATATATATTACATCATTCCTATCAATACTCAGAAGTGTTAATTTCTTATTAGTATTAAATGTTAACTGCTTATTAGGACTTGTAGCAAAGAATTTACCATTTACCTTATCTTCATAAATCAGCCTATCTTCATGTGGTATTACTTGCATATTGCCTAAAACTTTAGCATTAATATCAACTTTCTTCAAATCTTCATTTCTATCTATCCTATAAACTATATTTCTTGAACCACCTTTACTCACATCTATATAATATACATTTGTAAGAACTGATGTAGTTATATTCTCTACTTTCATATTTTTTTCGTAGCTGCATATTTCTTTTACAAAAGTTTTAGAAGAATTTGCAGCATTATATGTTATAAGTTGAATTTTTTCCGTTCCACTTTTCTTCACTCTTTCTACTATTACAAGTATATCTCTGCTGTCCAGCCATTTATAGCACATAATCTCTTCATTGTTTTCAGTTTTAATTTCACTTGCTTTACCTGTTTTAGTGTTTTCAGCGTATACGTTTTTCTCCTTAGTGTATGTCAAATATCTTCCTTCATATGACAAATCAATCTTATCGGCATCACTTGGAATACTAGAATTAATATCTTTTGTGAGATCTTTATTTATTTCAAGTTTTTCACCTTTAAATTCTGATGAATTAACAAATACAAAATTATTCAGTGTATATAAACCACTTATCTGTAACAATAATGATAATGCTGCCCAAACAATTAATTTTTTCATATTGTTTTAAACTCTCCTTAATTTATTTAACAATAACTGCTGTTGGAATTGTTCTCTCTCCCATACTGTTTGATGGTGTATTAATAATCTGTCCATCATAATACATTGTTGTAGATTTTCCACCGTCTAAATTAATTGCATTAATAGCACCTAGTTTAAATAATACTTCTTGTACTTCCTTATAGGTTGCACCTAAACTAGTTAAACTTCGTCCATCTATAACCATAAGAATTATTGCACCATCTTCCCTTTGTCCAATTGCTGTTCTTGGTGCTATCCCTCCATCTATGGTGATATCAGACATTTTACCATTTACTATAAGTGTAGGACCAAAGCTTAATGCTTCTTCAACTCCTAATTTTTTAAGTTGATTTTCCGAATACTTGCCTACAATTAATACTCCATCTTTAGTTATTCCAAATAAATCTGTTTTACTATTTTCATCCAAACTATTCCATACTTTTTTACCATCACTAATTACAATTCCATCTGGAAATGCTCCAGTGCCTGTCCACTCAACTGAAGATTTATCAATAAATGCACCTCCATTTACAGCAGCAATAGCACCATTATTTTCCGCAATTTCAGATGTAGTTTCACCTTCTATTTCTAATTTAGAGCTAGTTCCTATTTTTATTCTTGTTGAATCCTTTATAATAAGATATTTTCCTTTAAACTTAGGATTATCGGTTATATCATATGGCTCAATAGTGTCATCCTTATTATTCGGAATTTTCACTTGAGCAATATTAGTAGTTTCATCACTTGATTCAGATGATGGTTTACCAATAATACTCTCTATTTTTTCATCTGACAAAAACCAAGTGGCTAAATATTGCTGACTCATTGAACCCATTGCAGCTCCAACATAAGTTCTTTTTGCATTTTCAAATGGTCCATATAAAAGTAAAAATGGAAGTGTGCATGCTGTAAAAATAAATTCAACTAGCAAAAATGATAATACACTCTTAAGAGATACTTTCTTATTATTTTGTTTTTTTCTTTTTTTTAGCTTTGTTATATGTATAGGATTTGTTACTTTATTTTTATTTGTTTTGTTTGTATTCACTCATCTTATCCTCCATATAATGAATATTAAAATATTTTTCTGAACTATAAGAATGATTCAAATAAAAGCTGACTTGTTTTTTTAATCTATTTTAATTCAAAAAGATATTCGGGATCTGTTGTATTCATTGGACTATCAGGTGAATCATCTTCCCATTTGTTTATTTCCACTCCAGTAATAAATTTATTATGATCAGGACTAAAAATAAAATCTCTTGCTACATTACATCCATAATCTTCATTATTTTTGAATATTTTATCTTTTAAAACAATTTTATTTCCTTCTAATTTTCCATACATGGCCATATTTTTACTTCTTTCTTTTTCGTCCCCAAGATATGCGAATATAACAAACTTATTTTTTAAATCAACTGCATCAATTGATAAATTTTTACTTCCAAAATTCACATCATATTTAGTTATTTCTTTATTATCAAAACCTACTTTGTAATAACTTTCACTCTTATAACCACTTCTATTTTTTTCGAAACACTCAACTAATAAAGCTCCATCTTCAAATACCTTTTCAATTTTGGGTTTACTTAATTTCATAGATGATTTCTTTCCCGTTTCTAAATTTAATTTAGTGATTTGGTCTGATTCTTGTATATAAATATTTTTACCTGTTAAATCAAATTTGCAACTAATTCCTCCCTCATAGGAACTTGATTCAACAGTGTATTTTTTATTTTCCTTATAGTTCAATATTGTATATTCTGCTGTACTTACTTTCTCATTTGAGGTCTTAGGGTTAACTTCATTAGTATAAGATATGTAATCTCTATTAATTAACCTTAAATTAGTTTGAAATAATACATCTAATATATCTTTTAGTGGTTTCATAGGTGGAATTCTATCTTCAAATTCTTTACTAAAATCCAATACTTCATAAAGCTTTCCGTCCTTAGCATCATATACAAAAGCTTTTTTATCATTTCCAAGTAACACTACCCCACTATCATCAAATTCATATATCATGGTTATGTTACTATCATTTAATATTTCTGTACTCTCTCCACTTTCCAAATTATAACTATATAAAATCACTTTTTTGTCTTTAATACTAAAAGCATCTCTGTTTACTGTTAAAATGTTATCATCATCAATCCAAGATAATATTCGTTGATTCTCAAGTCCATCTAATTTCTTTTGCAACACAGGCTCACTTTTAATTTTATTATCTTGTATTTTAACAAATACATCATTTTTAACGTTTTCTGAAAGTCTAATTTCCTTTGTGTTATTACAACCACTTATTGTAGTAGAAACTACAATCATTCCTATTACAGCTGTTTTTGTTATATATTTCACTTTAAGTCCCCCTAAATATTTAGACATTTCAAGAATCAGCCATACCCTTTTTAACTTAAATCAAAAATATAATTTGCTTTACCTATAGAATCACACATGAATATTATTAATTATAATTTTGTTTTATGTTGACCGGAATAATCAATATTTTTTACAACTCATAACTTACATTTTCATTATGTAACTCTATATACATATTACTTTTAAAATGTTTCAGAAGTTGTGCAAGATATTACAAACATGTTAACTTTACATTAACTTTTACAGCATTATCTGTAATATGTATAGCTATCTCTCCATCATGTTCTTCTACAATTAACTTACATATATATAATCCTAAGCCATTGCCTTCCTGATCTGTGGCATTTTCACCTCTTATAAAAGGATCAAAAGCTTTTTCTTCAAAATTTGAATTTATGTTATGACTCTTATTTAATATAGTTACAGTATAGAAACCATCCTTTTTATATCCTGAAATTTCTATATCTCCATATTCAATTGAATATTTATAAGCATTTTCAAGTAAATTTAATAATAAACTTTTTATCTCATCATATATGCAGGCAATAATACCTTCTTCAATATTTAATTTTACCTTTATACTATTGTTATTTCTTATTTTCATTTCATCCGAAACTTCATTTAACATTTTTCCAATATCAAATTCAGTTTTTTCTCTACTTAAGATTTGACCTCTTGACACCTCTAATATCCTTGATATCATACTATTTAACTTAGCACTTTCCTCTTCAATAGAGTTAATTGCCTGCTTTCTAAATTTATCATTATTAAAATTTGTTTGCAGAAGTTCTGCATATCCAGATATTGAAGTTAAAGGCGTCTTTAATTCATGAGTAATATTACAAAAAAAGTCTCTCCTAGTTTTTTCTAAGTGATGAGTAACTTCTATCTGCTTTTTAATCTTTTTCCTCATTTTATTGTATTCATAAGCTAGATCATCAATTTCATCTTTATTTGTCTTTTCCAATACTTCATATCCATAGTTACCATTAGAAATTTCTCTAACCCCTTTTAATAAATTTTCTATAGGACGTGTTGATTTTTTCATTATAAGATAAGTTAAAATTAAAATAATTAAAAAGAAAAGGCTCTCTACCAATGTAAAGAGTAAATATATATTTCTATTATTCGTTATTATCTCTTTATAGTCCCTAATGATTTCAACAATGCCAATAAAGTCTTCATTTGAATAAAGTGGGTATGCAAAATAACCCTTGTTTTCGTCATTTTCTTGAGTGAAATATATGTATGCCTTATTTTCCTTAGCTTTATCAATATGCTCAGTTATGTTTTTGTTTACTTCACCTTTTACACTTTGATATTGAAGTTGTCCACTATCATTATAAATGCCAACTGTCGAATTACTGTTTTCTGATAAACTCATAGATATTTTAGGACTATTACTTATAAAGGTTTGTTTATCTAAACTCTTACCATTTATCATAAAATATTCATTAATAAAATCTGTTGAATTATTCTGCTGCATAGTCATATCATTTTTTATAGTATTATTACTACTGTAATCAATAATATTTTTCACAACTATATTTAAGATTACACCACCTAAAATTAATAAAATTCCTACTCTTATGGTTATTTTAGTTCTTAGCTTTCTATTTTTCATATAGCTACCTCATCTTATATCCTACACCAAATACTGTTTCTATATATTTATTTTCATCATCCTCAATTTTAGCCCTAAGCCTTCTAACATGTACATCTACAGTTCGTAGTTCTCCAAAATAATCATAACTCCATATTTTATCTAAAAGCTGCTCCCTTGAGAATACCTTCCCCTTATTAGTAGCTAATAAATACAACATCTCATATTCCTTAGGCCTTAAACTTATTTCTATACCATTTTTAATTGCACATCTACCATCTTCATCTATATATATTTCTTTTCCCATTTCTATTATGTGGCTTTCATTTTCTATTTTTATAGTTTTATTTATTCTTTGCAGCGATTTATTAACCCTTGCTATTACTTCTTTTATGTGAAAGGGTTTTGTAATATAATCATCAGCCCCTATTTCTAATCCCAAGACCTTGTCCACTATATCATTTTTAGCAGTAACCATGATTACAGGAATATCCCTTTCTTGTTGTATTTTCTTACATATTTCAAATCCATTTATATCCGGTAACATTAAATCCAAAAGAACTAAATTAGGTTCAAATTCATTATTTTTCTTCAAAGCTTCTATTCCATTTTTACTAATATCAACTGTAAATCCTTCCATTTCAAGAGCAAAGGTAAGCATTTCTCTTATACTATTATCATCCTCTACAACTAAAATCTTGTTCCCCATTTCCTCACCTCATAATTTTGATTATATTACCATTCTACCATTTATTTGTTACATAAATGTTTCTTTGTATAAAATTTACACCTATTAAATATATTTAAAATTATTTATTGAAGATTTTATTACATAATTACTACTTAAAACAATAATATTTTTTAATTCTCTTCTTATCACTGTTTACAATTTTAAAAGTTCTATACTTCTATACACAAAAAAAGCATAATCAGAATTAAAATTTTTACATACGTATAATTTTAATTCTGATTATGCTTATATTTATTTGCTTTAAATTATTTAACTTCTATTTTGTTATAATTTTTCTTACCTCTTTTAATTAAAGCTGATCCATCTTGTAAATCTTCCTCATTTAAAGTTCTATTTGCATCTTCAACCTTAACTCCATTAATAGTAAGTCCACCTTGTTCAATTAATCTTCTACCTTCTTTTTTAGATGGTAAAATCTTAGTAGATGCCATAATATCTATTATTGGTAATCCAATTTCTTCTTTAGTTATTATTGCTGTTGGTACATTTGACATATCAGCACCACCTGCAAATAAAGCTGTTGCTGCTTCTTCTGCTTTTTTAGCTTCTTCTTCACCGTGAACAAGCTTAGTTATTTCATATGCAAGAACCTTTTTAGCATTATTTATTTCAGAACCTTCTAAGCTTCCAAGTCTTCTTACTTCATCCATTGGTACAAATGTTAATAATGATAAACATTTTTGCACATCCGCATCATCTACATTTCTCCAATATTGATAGAAATCATATGGTGAAGTTTTTTCTGGATCAAGCCATAATGCTCCTCCAACAGTTTTACCCATCTTTTGACCTTGGCTGTTAGTTAATAATGTACAAGTCATAGCCATAGATTCACCTTGAGCTTTTCTTCTTACAAGTTCAACTCCAGCTATCATATTAGACCATTGATCATCTCCACCAAGCTGCATTTTACAGTTATATTTTTGATTTAATTCATAGAAATCATAACCTTGCATTAACATATAGTTAAATTCTAAGAATGATAATCCTTTTTCTAATCTTTGCTTAAAACATTCAGCTGAAAGCATTCTATTTACAGAAAAATGAACTCCTACTTCTCTTAAAAAATCAACATAATTAAGATTTAATAGCCAATCTGCATTATTTGCTAATATTGCTTTGTCATCTGTGAAATCTATAAATCTTTCCATTTGTTTCTTAATAGAGTCAACATTATGCTGAATATCTTCTTTGGTAAGCATTTTTCTCATATCAGTCTTACCACTTGGATCTCCAACCATAGCTGTTCCACCACCAATTAACGCTATTGGTCTGTGTCCTGCTTTTTGCATATGTGCCATAAACATCATAGCTATAAAATGTCCTACATGCAAACTATCTGCTGTTGGATCAAATCCTATATAAAAAGTTATTTTCTCATTTTCTAATAACTTTCTTGTTTCTTCTTCATGAGTAAATTGTTTTATGTATCCTCTTTCTAATAGCTCATCTAATACGCTTGCCATTATGGTCCCTCCTAAAAATCTTGTTATTTAAAATAAATTATAATATATGTATTCCGATTAAAAATGTATAATTAACACCTGATGCCTTTATTAATACCTTGTTGGTAATGAAGGATAAAATCTCATAGAGAAAATTTGAAAAACAAAATATAAAATACCCACAGGGAAAGTTCTGATAACCAAATATAAAATTTGGAGCATCACTTTTTGATTCTCACTTTTCTTTCAGAATTTCTAAAATTAATCTTGTAATTAAAATATGCAATTATAATTAGACTTACATACTAACAAATACTTTAAATTGAATTTAAAATTTAATAACTTTCTATTATTTAAATCACTTATTATAGTATATCCTCAACCTTAAGTTTTGGCAACAATTCATACAATTCTAGGCTCATAATAAAATAATATAACAAAGAGCTGTTCTAGAATAATTTAAGAAAATTATTCTAGAACAGCTCATCATTAAATTTTATTCTATAATTCCTTTTTCCCACTTACCATTTTGTAAATCTGAAGCAATATTTCTATACTTATCATCTGGTAAGTTATGCAATACACCTACTACAATAGCAGCTATTGCCAATGCAACGGCTGGATATAGTGTCATTGCACCTTTAATTCCTAATAAAGTTGTAGGACTTTGCTGAGCATTTGCAATATATCCAGTTAACCCTAATACTCCAGCACTAACAAGCGCAGCTATAGATTGAGCAATTTTTCTTGAAAAGTTAAATGCAGCATAAGTTACACCTTCTTTTCTTATTCCAGTATGCCAATGACCATAATCTATAGCATCTGATACGAATGCCCAAGTAACTCCATTTGGAATAGCTAAAGCTACATATCCAATAGTAACAAGCACTATGAAAGTATTAGTATTGGTTGGGATTATAAAGTTTAACCCATTGGCAATAATTCCAATTAAAAATCCCATCATTGCAGTTTTCTTTTTACCAAATTTCTTAACTAAAAATGGAATAGCAAATATTCCAACTACAGAAAATCCAATCATTATACCATTTACTTTAGGCTGAAGATGAATATCTCCTAAGTTATATTGACAAAAGAAAATCATCATTTGGTTATTTGTATTCATTGCCGATATTGTAAATAGTTGCATAAGAATTAAGCATAATAGTGGTCTATTTGTAAATACAACTCTAAAATAATCTTTAGCTGTAGCTTTTTCTGACTTACCTTCTCTATTAACTACTACATGCTCTTTAGTATTTTTAAAACAAATGAAAAATGAAATAACTCCAATAATCGCCATAATTACAGCCGCAACTGGATAACCAATTCTAGGATTTGCAAACATAATAAGAATAGGTACAAAAGTTACACCTGTTATTAATTGTGCTCCTAATGAACCCGCTTGTCTAAATGTCGCTAATTGACTTCTTTCTTCTACATCTCTTGTCATAACAGATGCCAATGATCCATAAGGAACATTAACAAATGAGTAAACAAGTCCCCAAATCATGTACGCTGCATAACCATATATAATCTTAGTTGAAGGTGATACATCTGGCATAATAAATGTAACTACTGTAAGTATTGAAAGAATTATACTTGAAATCATCATTACAGGTCTAAACTTACCTGATTTACTTGCTTTCCTACGATCTATTGTCGATCCTGCTATTGGATCCACAAATGCATCAAATATTTTAGTAATTGAGAAAATACCTGCAACAGCACCTACACTAATACCGCATACATCAATAAAAAACTTTGTAAGATATGATTGTCCTAAATCAAACATAAACCCATTACCAAAGTCTCCAAAACCATATGATATTTTTTCTTTCAAACTTAATTTAACATTTTGATTCTTTTCCATGTTATTACTAGTTTTATTATCATTCTGTATTTGTTCCATATCTTTTGCCTCCATTATATACTCCAATTAACAGTGTATAATTATAAATTAATAATGAATTATAAAAACTCAAAGAGAACATCAAAAAAACAAATGTAAAATTGTAATCCTCACTTTTTTCTTCTAAATTTCCAAAATCCATTTTTAATAAAAAATACAGAAATTTAATTGAAATTTATATATTTAATTCGTATTAATAATTGTGTTCACGTTAACAATTAGTTGCAACTTATAATCAACATTCAACTATGATTATAATGCTAGCAATTAAATTCTGCAACTTTTTGTCATTAATGCTAGTAAAAACACTTTAATATATGTTTTTCCAATAAAAATTCAAACATACTTTCAAACTTCAAAAATTTTATACTTTCCTCGTATTAGACTAAAAAAGTGTTAAAAAACTATTTAAATAAATTAGTTTTTTAACACTTTTTCTTTCAAATGAATAATATTGCATTAATCATTTATTACTTATCCCTGGTAATATCACTTTAAAGCTATGTTCAGTTCTAGAATTAATGAATTTCACTTTTCTTTTTCCATTAAATGAATTTCTAATAATTGTAAATCCTCTTCCACCACTTAAAAATCTTTTTTTATCATCCAAGGAAATCAGCTTCTCATAAAGCCAAATATTTCTTTTATTATATTTAGTTCGTTCACCCTTAGCATTTTCACCAATAAATTCACCTGGACTTGAAATTATAATATCATTTTCATTTATAGTTATTTCAATTATTTTATTTAAATCGAAATATTCCCTATACAAAACTGCATTTTTTACAGCTTCAATTACAGCTTCAACTGGATATTCTTTAGGTAAGATTTCTTTTATTTTTTCTTCTGCTCTATCAACCATGGACAAAAGATTTCCTTGAATTATATATAATTCTCCGTTGATATGATTTAATTTATTAATAATTTTTATCATATTATTGGGAATATATATGTAATTTTTATCTGAAAATGCAAGTAATCCCCCATAGGTGCATTTAAGAGGTGAACCATCCTTATGTTCAAAAGCTATTCCTGCACTGAGCAATAGAAATTTTCTATTTTCTTCGTTAACTTCAATTCGCTTTTTATTAAAGTACTTATTAACTAACTCCATGTTTAACATACTAATGTCACTTCTTATTAATGGACAAGTTTCAATTGTTAAACTTAAGTTTTCTTCAAATAAAGCAATTAATTCCTGTTTTCTCATTACATCTGTAGTAGAACCTCTTCTTATATAAAAAGCACCATTTTCTCTAACTTGATACGGTTTTTGATCTCCATCATAAATAGATATAATCCCTATTCTCTTTTTCTGAATCTCCACAAAATCCACTTCTATTGGTATTGGTGGTTCACATCTTGTTGCTACTATTTGTTGTATCTGTTCTTCATGAAACATATCATCTTCTTGTATCCCTATGACTTCTCTTGTTTTATCTTCAATTCCAACAATTATGTATCCTCTTCCACCATTAGAATTAGCTATAGCACATATATCCTTAGTTAATTCCTTCTTTCCAGTTTCATTGTAAAGTTCTAACCTCAATTTAAAATCTAACTTTGTGCCTTCCTGCTTTTTTACCAAAGCCAGTAACTTTTTACTATCCATAATCCACACCTACTTTACATAATAAAAAACACATAGTAACCTTTACATTTCCCTCCAACATATATATTAGAATCTACTAAATATATATAAAAAAGCACCCTTATTAATTTGATAAGTTTGCTTTATAATAATATTATTATATTTTAAATATATGCCCACTTAAAACTCTATTCTTTCCACTCTTCTTAGATTTATATAATAAATCATCAGCTTTATTTATAAGTTCATTTATATCTGTACCGTTTAAAGGGAAAAATGAAATTCCAAAACTAGCTGTCACTGATTTATTTTCTTTATTAAAACTAACTTTGCTTCTCTCTAAAGTACGTCTTATTATTTCAATTTTATTATATACACTATCTTCAGTTGCAAACTCTGAAATATATAATATAAATTCTTCCCCTCCATATCTAGCCAAAATATCTTTTGAATCTATACAGCTTGTTATAATGCTTGCTGTATTAATTAGTATTTTATCTCCAAATTGATGACCATAAGTATCATTTACTTTTTTAAAATCATCTATATCCATCATTACTATAGCAAATTTCTTCTCTTCTTTTCTTGAATTTTTATCTAAAAATTCAAAAAAATACTTTCTGTTATATATCCCTAGCAATGAATCTCTTTGATTTATTTTTTCTAGCTCTTTATATAATAAAGAATTTTCTATTGCTATAGCAATTTGATTTGCAATTGATCTAAGAAAAACCTTCATTTCTATATTTAAAAATTTGTATAGATTATGTTCCACAACTATATACCCAATAAATTTATCCCTGAGTTTAATTGGAGATCCCATAATCGAGTGTATATTTATTTTATGTTTTTCATCTACTTTCAATGGTTTTTCTGAATTAATTAAGAATTCTTCGCCATTATTTATATGCGTAAATTCTTTAGAAGTTAAGTTTATATCAATATCTCCAATGTTACTAGCTTTAACTCTTAGCTCTCCATCTTCAATCAAAAATATAGTTGAACATGTAACTCCTAGTATTCCAATTATCATATCATTAATCATTGACATTAAATTATCACTACTAAAAAAAGTATTTATATATTTACTTACTTCTATGATATTAGACATAGAATCTATACTCTTCTCTAATTTCATATTCTTTTGATTCAATTCTTGTCTATGTTGCTCTGAAAACCTTTGATAGTTTTCATATTCCGTTTTTAAAGAATTATATAGTTTCTCATAATCCTGCATTTATTTGCACCATCCTCTAAACATAAACACTTCATGATTATTTAACAACTCTTACTCACCATTAGTTTTTTACTTATTACTATTATACTACAGTTACTAATATAATTGAATACAATTATAATACGCTATAAAAAAATAAAATTATTAATTTAAATATACCAATACTAATTCTTAATTTCATGAATTCTATTTTTTTATTTAGGATAAACTATATTCGAAAATTAGTTTATCAAGGAGATGAAATGATGAAATTTATACAATTACTTTTAAGCATCTTTATATTCTTATTTATTTGCGTATTATTTGCAAAATTCGGCAATTCAGTATTAAATATAATATTACTAATTTCATTAATTATATTCTTTTTTAAATTTTTAATCGAAAAATACACCAAACATTATTAATTATATTTATCATTTCAACTTATAAGTTAAGGAATCCTAAAAATTTTAGTTCTTTTTAGGATTCACTTTGGTATACTTTTATTGTTTTTCCCAAGGTTTAGTGTTTAAATACTCTATAAATTCACTTTTTAATTCGTCTTTCTTTAACGCAAATTCTATAGTTGCTTCTAAAAATCCAAGTTTATCCCCTACATCATATCTTTTACCTTCAAAGTTATATGCATACATGGCTTCTTTACTTATTAAAGTCTTTAATGCATCTGTTAATTGAATTTCTCCACCTTTTCCTGGTTTAGTATTTCCTAATATATTAAATATTTCTGGTGTTATAATATATCTTCCAAGTATAGCAACATTACTAGGTGATTCTTCTATAGAAGGTTTTTCAACTAAATCTTTAACTTTATAAACCCTATCTTCTATATGAATTCCATCTACTATTCCATATTTAGAAACATTCTCTTTAGAAACAGTTTGAACTCCTAAAATAGTAGTTTTATACTCAGCATAACAATCAATTAATTGTTTTAAGCAAGGAGTTTCACTATCAACTACATCATCACCTAATAAAACTGCAAAAGGTTCATTTCCAACAAAAGTTTTTGCACAATAAATAGCATGCCCTAATCCTCTAGGTTCTTTTTGTCTTATATAGTGTATATCAACCATACCTGAAATATCTCTTACTAGTTCAAGCAGTTCTGATTTTCCTGCCCTTTCTAATTCCAATTCTAATTCTATTGATTTATCAAAATGATCTTCTATGCATTTTTTGTTTCTACCTGTAATAATAAGAATTTCTTCGATTCCAGAAGCAATTGCTTCTTCTATTATATATTGGATAGTTGGCTTATCAACAATTGGAAGCATCTCTTTTGGTTGTGCTTTAGTTGCTGGTAAAAATCTTGTTCCAAGACCTGCTGCTGGTATAATAGCCTTTTTAACTTTCATGACATATCATCCTTTCACTTTAAAGATTTTATTTTCTTCCTTTAAAATCCACTTTCATATCTAATGTCTTAAAATCTGTTAATGGAAATTGTACTGGTAATCCTGTTTTTCTTGATTTATATGATGCAAGTATTATTGACATTGCCTTGCTTCCTTCTTCTCCAGACACTAAAGGAGCTCTATCCTCATTGATAGAATCAATAACATCTTTAAATAAAGGTGTATGACCTTCACCATATACATTATCAATTTTAACATTCACCTGGCTCTTAGCTGCTTCTTCATCTTCTCCGTCAAATCTCCATGTTTCAAGTTCATTGACTGCTAGACCACCAATTGATACTGCTCCATTTTCTCCAAAAATACTTAATGTTTCCTCTAAATTTGTAGGATACACACAAGCTGAGCCTTCAACAATTCCAATAGCACCATTCTTAAATCTTATTATTATTGCTCCAAAATCTTCTGCTTCAATATCTCTTAAATAAGTATCACATTCTGCATATACTCTTTCAATTTCTCCGCCCATCATCCATTGCAATAAATCAATATTATGTATACATTGGTTCATAAGTGTACCACCATCTAAATCCCAAGTTCCTCTCCAAGGTGCTTGTTCATAATACCCCATATTTCTATTCCAAAGTATTCTTGCTGTACCATTAATTAATCTACCAAATTTATTTTCATCTACCGCTTCCCTTAGTTTTTGTATTGGCTTATTAAATCTATTTTGATGACAAACTCCAAGTTTAACATTGCTTTCTTTAGCTACTTTAATCATTTCATTGGCATCTTCAATAGACATAGCCATTGGTTTTTCAACTAAAGCACTTGATCCTTTTTTCATAGAATAAATTGCAATTTCTGCATGATATCCACTTTCAGTAGCTATTGTAACTACATCGATATCTTCTTTTTCTAACATTTCTTTATAATCTGTGTATGCATGAACAGAGTTTTCTACTGCTCCAGTCTTTTCTATATATTCTTTCCTCTTTGCTTCAGCTCTTCCTAAAGCAACATCGCAAGTTGCAACTAATTCTGCTTCTTCATTATTTTTAGCCAATGCTTCAACATGTTTATAAGATATCCTTCCACATCCAATAATAGCAAATTTCAATTTTTTCATAATGTTTTCAACCCTCTTCTTATATTCTTATATTCTAGGAATTTAAAATTATTCATATCAATAGTTCATATTTATAATTTACTAAAGACATTTTATTATGGTTTTAAGTATTATATAAACATCAAAAAATATATTGTTTCTATTTATATACTGTAAATTTAATGCTAGCTTATCTGGCATAATTGTATTTATGTAAAATTCTTCAGGATTTGCTACTCCTCCAAGCAAATCATTTTCATCTCTGTATCTAATAGAAGCTAAATCTGTTATTCCTGGTTTAACCTCTAACACTTTCCTTTGTTCTTCATTATAAAGCTGAACATATCTTGGTACTTCTGGTCTTGGTCCAACTAAACTCATATCACCTTTAAATACATTTATTAATTGAGGCAATTCATCTAATTTATATTTTCTCAAAAGTGCGCCTATTTTAGTAATTCTATTATCATTTCCTACAGTAATTTGTTTTCCTAATTTTTCGGCATCTACAACCATAGTTCTAAACTTAAGAATTTTAAATTCCTTATTACTTTGCCCTACTCTTACTTGCTTAAAAAATACTGGACCATCAGAACCAGTTTTTATTTTAATTGCAATTCCAATCAAAACTGGACTTAACACTATAAGTCCTAAAGTAGAGCATATTAAATCAAATATTCTTTTGACTAATTTATTAAATTTATCCATGTATCTACTCCCAATGAAATTATTTCAAATTTTATGACATTATATATTATTATTTTATAACATTTTAATGATTTCTGCTTGTATTAACAAACTTCTTCATAAATATTTAATAAGGAAACTCGACTCACATTCGTTCGCTGAGTAAGTGATTCACACTAAATCATAGATTCCCACTTATTTTAATGATTCTAAAAACTTCTCTGCTAACCCATGATAAGTGTGGTTTGATAATACATAATCTTTCCCATTTTGACCCATTCTATTCTTTTCTTCTTCACTTAACTCCTTGATCTTCATAACTGCCTCTACTACTGCTTCAGGATTTTCCGCTGGAACAGTAATACCACAATTTGAATCTTTCACTGGATCATTTGATGCTTCTACAGCATATATTACTGGCCTTCCTGCCATCATATAATCAAATAATTTATTTGGGCTTACCCCATAGTTAAATAAGTTTTGCTTTTTTAAACCAATGTAACATATATCTAATAGTTGTAATATATTATCCATGTTATCTTTTAAAACTGGATCTAAAAATTCCACCTTAGTTGCATTATTGGTTTTGGCATATTCAATTAGTTGCCCTTTTGCATTTCCATTCCCAACCATTACATATTTAATTTTTTCATCAGTAGTCTTCTTAGCCGCATCAATCATTGTGTCTAAAACGTTGGCCGGCGAATGATTCCCCGTGTATCCTACTAAGAAATAACCTTGTTCCTTTAATTCCTTTAATCTTTCAATAGTTTTTTCCATAGGTGCACTTTTCTTTTCTCCAACAATTATTCCATTAGGAACATGTACATAATTATCTGCCTTAAATCCTCTATCTTTCATATGATTATCTGCATTTGGTAAAATTGAAATAATCTTATCACAGTTTTTAAATGCAAAATCCTCTGCTCTTTGAAGTGCTACTATAGCAGGGTTATTTTTAGAATATCCCCCTATTTCCATTGGAGTTAAAGGCCATAAATCATGTATTTCAAAGAAAAGCTTCCCTCCAGCCCTTTTTGCAATTCTATGAGCTGGATATATATCTAATGGATAAGTAGAAGATGCTATAACAGCATTTGGTTTATACTTATCTGCAATTTTTTTATAATTCATTCTCAGTTTAAACATAAAAGTAGAAATATTTTTTATTCTTCCAACACCATTTCCATGGTATTCAGGAGTTTTAACCCATACATATGTAATTCCATCTATTACTTCTTCTTGAAAATCTTCTTGTATTTCAGGATTCTTCTTTCTTAAATGAGAAAAATCAGCAGCAAGTATAGTTACTTTATGCCCCATCTGAACCCATTCTCTCCCCATATAATAAGGTCTAAATTCCATTCCATGATAATCAGACCCTGCATAGTGATTTATAAGTAAGATATTCATCTTAATTTTCTCCTTTTCACATAATAATCCTAAATATATTCATGCGGATTAATATTATTTAATTGCTTTTATTTCTTGTGCAAAACGTTCAAAGTTAGTATCTGCACAAAAATCTTCTACCCATAATTTACGGCATCTTTCACGAAAAGCATTCTTTTCCGCTTTAGATAGCTCAACCATATACTTAATCTTTTCTCCAAGTTCTTCTACTTTAAAGTCTGCTGCTAATAATAACCCTGTTTCATTATCTCTTACTATCTCTGATGTTCCACCTACATCAGTAGCTATACTTGGAATCCCAAATGAGCAAGCTTCCATAATGCTAACTGGCAAGCCTTCCGAACTACTTGTATTTATGAATAAGTCCACTGGTTTCTTTTTATAATATTCCATTAATTCTATATTTTTAACACTACCTACAAAATCAACTTCCATAAACTTTAGGTTTTCTTTTGAGTACTCTTTAAGTTCCTCTAATCCATCTCCACCACCAAAATGTGTCCATTTAAGTGTTAATCCTGAATCTGCTAATGTTGCTAATGATTTTCCTAATAAATCCATGCGTTTTACTGGACTAATATGACAGCAGCTTACTATATGAAATATGTGCTCTTCTTCAACTGATTTTACATCATAATCTCTACTTCCTAAATATGCAACTTTAATTTTCTCTTCATAACCCGGGCAAAGATTTTTTAAATAATCACTTCCATTTTTAGAGCATGTATATACTTTATCAATATTCTTAAGAAGATATTCTCTAAGAGGTAAATAATTCATTGAATTTCTATATGTATAAATATCATAACCATGAGCACGGCTCACAGCACATTTTTCATTTACATTAAAGTAATCTCTAAGTTTAACTACAGCCAAAGCCGTATCATAAAACCAATAACTATAAAAAATAACCTTATCATATTCTGATAAATTGTATTGATTTAAAATCTTTTTTGATTTTTCAAATACAATGTTAGATTTAGACATAAAGTATGTTAAGTATGCTCTTTTTTTTAATGAACCCTTTATTGCTAATCGTTCCCTTTCTGTCATACATCCATTGTAGTTAGAAAATGGGAATAGTTTCATAGCACTAACCGGCAGCTTATGTTTAACTTCTGATGCTTTAATTCTATATATTTCAAAATTTTTAGGTGTAGTTCGTGTTTGAACTGCATCATCTGAAGTGCTGGTTGCTATCACTATAACTTTTTTAAAATTTTTTGAAAGCATTAAAATCTCATCTTCTATAAATTCTTCCCCCTTATCAAAGGGAAAAACTTTAGTTAAAAATACTAGACAATCGTTCATTGCTGCCTCCTAATTATTTTTAAATATGATTTCAAGCCAAATAAAATTATCACTAACTGATAGAATTCATTTGGCATTTATTTATTATTTATATCCATTTGGATTTTTAATTTGCCACGCCCAAGAGTCTTTGCACATTTCTTCAAGTCCTCTTTTTGCTTTCCAATTTAATTCTTTGTTAGCTTTAGAAGAATCTGCATAACATACTGCAACATCCCCAGCACGTCTTCTAACTGTTTTGTATGGTATATCAACACCTGACACTTTTTTAAATGTTTCTATTAATTCAAGTACACTATATCCTTTTCCTGTTCCTAAATTATAAGTAACCAAACCTGAATTTTTCTTTAACATCTCAAGAGCTTTGACATGTCCTTCTGCAATATCAACTACATGTATATAATCCCTTACACCAGTACCATCTGGAGTATCATAATCATCTCCAAATATAGATAATTCTTTTAAAGTTCCAATTGCCACTTCAGTTATATAAGGCATAATATTACTTGGTATTCCAGATGGATCTTCTCCAATAATTCCACTTTCATGTGCTCCTATTGGATTAAAATATCTTAAAATTGCAATATTCCAACAATCATCTGATGCACTTAAATCTCTTAATATATCCTCTGCAATTAATTTTGTTCTTCCATAAGGATTTGTTACTGCTAAAGGTAAATATTCCTCATTAACAGGCATAATTTTAGCATTCCCATATACTGTTGCTGATGAACTAAACACTAAATTTCTTACTGAATATTTTTTCATTAACTCTAACACGACTAAAATACTTGCCAAATTGTTATTATAATATTCTAATGGATTTGATACAGATTCTCCAACTGCTTTTAAAGCTGCAAAATCCATGACTGCATCTATTTTATTTTCCTTAAATACATCTTCAACCGCATTTTTATCTGTTAAATCTATTTTATATAATTTTATCTTTTTTCCTGTTATTTGTTCAATTTTTTCTTTAACTATTTCTTTACTATTAATTAAATTATCTATAACTATAACATCTTCCCCAGCCTTAAGTAACTCAACAGAAGTATGACTTCCTATGTATCCCATTCCGCCTGTAACTAGTATTGACATCGCTTACCTCCTGAATTGGTAATATTAATTATTTGAACTATCAATATTTTATATTATAACTCATTTAACTAAAATAGTTTTTTCTACTATTGAATTATACTAATATTCATCAATATATGCAATGTTTACTGGTCTTTAATATTACACGGTACATATATTATTTCATTTATACTCCTTCTATGCTAAAATGAGTATACTATATAATATAATCATTTTAAACTAATTAAATACTGATAATTTGTTAATTAGTTTTATGCAAAATTTAAGGAGGAATAGTACATGAAGGTACTAACTGTTATTGGAGCTAGACCCCAATTTATAAAAGCTGCAACAGTATCAAATAAAATTAGATTAAATGGAAATAGTGAAATTTTAGTACATACTGGGCAACATTATGATAATAATATGTCAGAAATATTTTTCGAAGAGCTTGGAATTCCAAAACCTGATTATAATCTAAGTACTGGTTCTTCAAATCACGGTCATCAAACAGGAAGCATGCTTATAGCTCTTGAGGAAATCTACTTAAAAGAAAAACCAGATATGGTTTTAGTATATGGAGATACAAATTCAACACTAGCTGGAAGTCTTTGTGCTAGTAAATTATTAATACCAGTAGCTCACGTAGAAGCTGGGCTTAGAAGTTTTAATAAATCTATGCCAGAAGAACAAAATAGAATACTTACAGATCATGTATCTGATTTACTTTTTACTCCAACATTAACAGCAGTAAATAACTTAAAAAATGAAAATATAACAAAAGGTGTTCATAATGTTGGTGATGTAATGTATGATGCTATAAATCTTTTCAAAGAAAGAGCTAAAGGAGTATCAAAAATAATTGAAAAACTTGATTTAGAACCAAATAGCTACATACTTTCAACAATACATAGAGCTGAAAATACAAATAGCCTTGAAAGATTAACTTCAATATTAAATGCTTTAAGTAATTCTGGCAAAAAAATCATACTTCCACTACATCCAAGAACAAAAAAGTTTATTGAAGAATATAACCTACATATTGGAGATAATATTAAAATAATTGATCCAGTAGGATACCTAGACATGATTTCACTTCAAGAAAATTCTCAAAAAATAGTAACAGATAGTGGTGGAGTTCAAAAAGAAGCTTATTTCTTAAAGAAACCATGTATAACTATGAGAGATGAAACTGAATGGGTTGAAACAGTACAAAATGGTTGGAATGTTATAGTTGGAAGTGATTCTAATAAGATTATTAATGCTTTAGAAAACTTTAATCCAACAGGCACTCCTGCTTCTGCTTTTGGAAATGGAGATTCATCTTCAATAATCACACAAATTCTTGAGGAATACTTAGTATAGTATAAATAAAATAACTATTTAAAAGGCGAATTGAAGCTTTACATGCTTTAATTCGCCTAATTTATTCTTTAAATTTCTATTATACCATTCTATATTCTTTCATCGATGCTGTTTTTCTATAACTATCATTTTCATTTTTATAAACTTGCATGCATGACACAGCAAAACCCATAAGAATCCAATATGAAAATACATAAGTTATTGAACTTGGTCCAAAGCTTGCTGGTGCAAAGGCTATAAGTCCTGATGCTGCTGCAAAACACATTATCTTTTTCTTCTTTATTCCAATGATTATATTTCCTATAAGTAAATATAAATAGTAAACACCATACAATATAACACCAGGTACTCCAAAATCTCCAAGGATTTCTATAGCATAGCAATGAGGGCTATATATATTCCCTGTATTCCCTTGATTCTTAATATATTGTGTAACATTCCCTACACCATAACCAAGATAATTTTTTTCTTGCAATGTTCCTTTTATTAAAACATCTTTTATTATCGTCATTCTAACACTAAGTGAACCTTCTCCACCTTCTTGTATTTCCTCATCTTCTAATGCATGCATTTTATCAACAAGACCATTTTTCATTTCTGAACCTGTTGACTTAACATTCATAATCATATAACTATAGTTAAATGTTACAAAAAGTGAAATCACTAATATTATTGGACACAATATTCCTTTTAATCCAACTTTCCTAATATTGAAAATTGAGTATATTGCATAGGCAACAACTCCAGAACTAATTGCTACAAACCCAGTTCTTGATGTTGTTACTGCAACAAGTGCAAACGCTAGAATTGAAATTAATATGCAACATGTTTTTATAATTATATTTTTTGATTTATTGATTGTATAAAAAAATAGCGGACATAACAATGAAAGCGTTGCTGCTAAATTATTTGGATTAAATGAAAATGCCATTGGTCTTGCATTTATTAAATTTTGTTGATCTATTGGCAGGTAATATATAAAATCATCAGCATAATGTCTTATTGGTAATTGCTTTCCTAAAATAGTTTCTATAAAAGCAATTACTATAATAAGTGAAACTAAAAACAACAATAAATTAATTGTCTTATGAATTCTTTGTTTATTTATATTGTAGATCATCATACTAACAACAAATGCAAACATCATCAAATATATAGCTATATACCTAATTGATAAGCTTCTACTTAATGTCCATGCTATACTTAAGCACGCATAACTAAACCAAACTCCATATATAATCAAAATTTTTCTATCTAAACTTAATAATAAATTTCTTTCTTTAAATACCTTATATAATGATATAAGTGTAAATACACCTAAAACTATATGAAACATATATATACTTCGTATTCCAGGAACGTGCAAAGCATAATCATAAAATGCAGAAACTAAAAGAATAGCATAAAGCATATTGTAAATATCCTTATCCTTTATTATAAAAACCGCTATTATCACTGTTGCTATATACATTGCTGTTATTAAGTAACTTCCATTTGTTATTCCTAAAAATCCTGCAATAGCAAATACAATTGCTAAAACACTAATTCTATTTCTGTCTTCTCTAGTCATAACTACTCCTTATCTGCATTATCTGCAGCTACTTCATCTTTATTCTTATAATGATATGTTGGCACAATTTTTTGCATTTGGTGTTTAATTTCTGCTATATCATCTAATCCTAATAAATTTTCTAACTGCTCAAGTTTTTGTTTTAAGGTATCCATATCTTCAAATGTTGGTTTACCTACATATATTTTTTTATGAACTGTATCTTCTAAACCTTCTTCACTCATAAGAAGTTCTTCATATAACTTTTCTCCAGGTCTAAGTCCTGTAAATACAATTTTAATATCTTTATTAGGTTCAAGCCCTGAAAGTTTAATTAAATCACATGCTAAATCATAAATTTTAACTGGTTTACCCATATCTAAGACAAATATTTCTCCACCTTTAGCAAAAGCACCTGCTTGAAGCACTAATTGAGCAGCTTCTGGAATCAACATAAAATATCTAATGATTTTTTTATGAGTTACAGTTACAGGTCCGCCATTTGCAATTTGTTTTTTAAATAAAGGTATTACGGAACCATTACTTCCAAGAACATTACCGAATCTAACTGCAACAAACTCAGTTTTTGATTGCTTATCCATAGCTTGAATAATCATTTCACATAATCTCTTTGTTGCTCCCATAATGTTAGTTGGATTAACAGCTTTATCTGTTGAAATCATAACAAATCTTTCTATATTAGCCTCGCTTGCCTCTAAGGCTAAATTTAATGTTCCAAACACATTATTTTTTACAGCTTCTTTAGGACTATCCTCCATTAAAGGCACATGTTTATGAGCTGCTGCATGAAATACAACATTTATTTTATATTTTGTGAATATTTCATGTAACCTTTTCCTATCTCTAACAGAGCCAATTAATACAGTAAGGTTCATATCTGGAAAATCTTCCTTAAGTTCATTTTGAATGTCATATACATTATTCTCATAAATATCGAATATTATAAGTCTTTTAGGATTGTATATAGCTATTTGTTTGCAGAGTTCTGATCCAATGGAACCGCCTCCACCAGTAACTAATATAGTTTTTCCTTCTATATAATCAGAAATCCCCTTATTGTCCAATTGAATAGGATCTCTTCCAAGTAAATCTTCTAAATCAACATCCTTAATTCTACTAACGGTTGCATCTCCACTTAGGATTTCATACATCCCAGGTACTATTTGCAATTTGCAATTAGTGTTTTTACAGATTTTAATTATTTCTGATTTATTTTTGGCATCAAGAGATGGAATAGCAATTAAAATTAAATCAATTTCTTGTTCTCGAACAATATAAGGAATATCATGTCTGTTTCCTTCTATTTTAACGCCTGATATTCTTTTCCCAAGCTTATTTTTATCATCATCTATAAGTACTATAGGATTATACTTTAATTCTCTTCTTGCCATCATTTCATTAATAATCATAGTACCAGCTGAACCTGCCCCAACTATCATTACCCTTCTTTGATCTGATGAATATTTAAATGGTATGTATAAAAGTGTTCTTCTATAAACCCTATAAAGTATTCTATACCCTAGTACAAAGAAAATACTTAATAATATTCCTACCACAGAAACATTTAAAGGAATGGTAGATCCAAAAATTCTAGTATATCCAATAGATAATATACCTGCCAGAATATTTCCACCAACACCCAATAAAAATTCATCTGTACCAGTTAAATGCCATAAACTTTCATACATTTTGAATAAGTAAAAACATATTAAATAAATTAAACTTAAAACTATACAATCATCAGTATATATCTTTGCTATTTGTGTGAAATTACCACTGTTTGTTATATTTATGGAAAAAAGGTAAGCCATATTCACCATAAACATATCAATTATCATAACTATCAACGTCTTCCAATTTCTCACTATAAATTCCTCCAATCCAAGAGTCCTCATTAATCAATAAATATTATTACTTGATTATCACCTTATTTTATTAAAGATTCCAATTAATGCTTTAGGGCAAAAAATCATTCCCTTACATTGAACAAAATATCTAATATTATTTTTATTAATTTTTTGCATTTTGTAGTTCCTTAAATATTCTCTTACATCATTTCTATTTAAAAATTCAAAAAGATCCTTATGAAAATTCGAATCTCTTCCAAGTACAGAAAAAATATGTGATATTGAATACGGAATCTTAAATTCAAGTAAAAATTTTTCTATTTTCTTTAAGTTTCCATCTTTTCTTATATACTCTAACAAATCAACATATGAGTAATAGCAATCAAGATGCTTTAATGATACATTTTGAGTAACTGAGTTTCCCCAAATAACATAATATGCTAAAATTTCATTTACACTTACCACTTTATTAGCATACAATAATGCTTTTACAATAAAGATCATATCTTCTCCATATTTTCTTTCACTATCAAAAAAGAGATTATTATCCTTAACAATTGAAGTTTTATATATAGCACTTCTCATTCCTATAGTTATATCATCACTTAATTGCTTTAATGCTGCTTCTTTTCCACTGATGAATTCACTTAAACATTTCGTTCTATTTTTCACTAAAACTTTTCCATCTCCATCAACTTCACTATAATCACAAAAAACTATCTCAGATTTTGTAACTTCAGCTTTTTCATACATAAACTCAATAAATCTAGAATCAATATAATCATCAGAATCTAAAAATGTTATATACTCTCCAGTAGCTTCTTCAATTCCTTTGTTTCTTGCTACACTAACCCCTGAGTTATTTTGAGTTATAATTTTATAATTTACATCTGTTTTCTCAAGCAGATCTTTTGCTATCTCAATACTTCTATCTTTAGAACCATCATCTATAAGTAAAAGCTCGAAGTCTTTATTAGTTTGATTTATAACAGACTTTATACTTCTTTCAATGCATTCTTCTACATTATAAACAGGAGTAATTATAGATACCTTTATCAAAATTATTCGCTCCTTCTATTTGTCTATAGGTTTTATCCTACAATTTATTTGCAAATCTTCAACAATTCATATACTGAATTATTTGAAATTTTGCAATGTTACTTGAATTATACTAATATTGACACCTATATGCAATATTTAGTCGTTTTTCTTAATTAAAATTTCATATTATATAGAATCTTTTAACTTCTTAATTGTCTTAGCATGCCATACTCTATCTTCTTCTTTGGGAAGTTTCATGTAATCTCCGTATAATTGAGTTAAAATAGCATCATAATTTTTAGGAGCATAAAAATAATCTTCTTCAAATTCAATTTTCATTAAATCAAAAAAATCTTCTTTCTTATATATGTATTGACTCCAAACAGTATCCAATCCATATCCCATGTGTTCTGAATTTTTATCATTCCATTTAATTAAAAAATCAAATAGTTTTTCTCTTCTTTTTGTTGGAAAAATCAAAACTACAATTTTATAAATAGAATGCGTAATCTTGTTTTTTAAAGTTAATTTTTCTGGTTTTTCTCTGCATCTTACAAAACTTTTTAAAACAAAATTGCTAATTTTTCTTTGTAGCTTATACACCCATCTTTTCTTAGGCAAACTATCATAAGGCAAAATATCTACAAATAATCCATTATGCATCTTCTCATTTTCCACAATTTTTTCTTCTATATATAAAGTATTATTATATCTAATTTTACAAGGTACTTGATAAATATCATAGCCAAGATCATTTTCATGAGTCTGTAAAAATAAATGTGCTGGTAATTCGATCTTAACTACACTTAAAAACTTTTCATAATCTTCCCTAAGCATTCCGATATCAATATCATCATCCCAAGGAATAAATCCTTTATGCCTTACTGCCCCTATAAGTGTTCCTGCATCTAGAAAATACCTAATATTATGTTTATCACAAATAGCTGCTATATCTTTTAAAATGCTTTTCATTATTAATTGCGCATCTCTTAAGCCTAAGTCCTCATAATTTGAATAATCGTTGTTCATTTTTTTCTCCTTATAATATACATACTACCCTTTATTATATCAATGTAATTCCAAAACTCAACAAATACGTATACTATTCATTCTAAATTATTATATAACTATAAAGTAAAATAACAAATTAATGATAACATACCTCTTAATTAATTTGTTATTTTTTTGAATATGATTAATTTGTGTGTTATAATTTATTACGCATTAATCATATATATATTCCAATTAATGGTATACAATTACTAATTAAACCACAAAATTCTGTTAGCATTTTATTAGATTTAATTATTAACTTTGTATAATCTTTTAATTAGAACTTATATATTAAATAAAATGTTTTTAAAGATTATAAAAGATTGGAGAATATACTAATGGAAAATACCAACGATTTAATAAGTGTCATCATACCTGTATATAATGTTGAGAAATATTTGCCTCAGTGTATAAATAGCATTTTAAATCAAACTATTAAAAATCTTGAAATTATTTTAGTTGATGATGGTTCGTTAGATGATTCCGGTAATATATGTGATGAATTTTCTAAAAAAGATAATAGAATTGTTGTTATTCATAAAGAAAATAATGGATTAAGTTCTGCTAGAAATGCTGGACTTGAAATCGCTAAAGGAAACTATATTGGTTTTATAGACAGTGATGACTGGTTAGATGAAAATATGTATGAAACTTTATTAACATTAATAAAACATAATAATTCTGACATATCTTGTTGTAAATTCTTTAAAACTGCTGATTCTGAAGAAAAAATCCCAGCTATTGATAATGAAATCATTCAATCTTTCAATAACATTGAAGGCTTAAATAATTTTTATACAGATTTATATACTCAAACAGTAGTTGCTTGGAATAAATTATATGCACGAAAACTTTTTGATAATGTAATTTATCCAATAGGTAAGATCCATGAAGATGAAGGGACTACATATAAATTATTTTATAAAGCAAATAAAATAACTTATACCAACAAATCTTTATATTATTACAGAACAACACCTAACAGCATAACAACTAGTAAATTTAATAAGAAAAGATTAGCTATTATAGATATTTATGATGAAAAGATTAAATTTATTAAAAATATAAATAATGATAATCTTTACGCTAAAACACTTAAGTGGTATTTATTCACACTTATTAATTGCTATTTTGAATGTTCTAATAATATAGAAGATAGTGGACAATACTTAAACTCTATTAAAATTAAAATTTCTGAAACTTATAAAAGTTATAGTAAAACAAAAGAAAAACAGCTTCACTGGATAATTTTATTTTCTATCTTTAGATTTAATCCTAAGCTATATAAAATTATTTTGAGTTCTATAAAATCTTAAAATAATTTCCATAAATGTGGTTATTTCATAATTCAAAAATTAAATATACAGTATATTATCTGAATTACAAATTATATACTGTATATTGATATAATCTAATCAATAGATCAATTATGAAATTTCCTCAAATATATATGTTGCAAAAATAATCTATATACAACTGAGTCTTACGACTTAATTTTCACTGAAGAATTAAATTTACAATATATATGTTGAAATATATACATTTTATACGCAGTAAATTAATGGGGGGAACTTTTCATGTCAAAAAAAATTTTTAAAACCTTTGTGCTATTTTCAATGATTCTTCTATTTAGTAGTTCTATTATTGAAACTACAGCATATGCCGTAGAAGAAAATCCGAACAATATTTCTACTCAAACAAACACTGACACATCTAAAACTACAAAAGATACAGTGTCTTCTAATGATAATTTAAATAAAGATTCTAGTAATTCATCATCTACAACTAATACTAATATTAATAAGGATGATAAATCAAACAACAAAACAAATACTGAAATAATAACAGAAGAAAAAAAAGAAGAAGTTATAGATTATGGTTGGAAAACCATTAATGATAAAATATATTATATAGTTAATAATAAAATTTTAGAATCAACTGGCTGGTTTATAGAAAAGGATGTTAATCCAAATATTACTCGCAAAGATAAGAATTATAATGCTAAATATTATTTAGATAAAGACTTTTCTGTAGTAATTGGGTGGAAACAAATAGAAAAGGTTTGGTACTACTTCAATTACCAAGGTATAATGCAAACTGGCTGGATTTCTAATAATGGCTTGTATTATCTAGATTCTTCTGGTGAAATGAAAACTGGCTGGAACAAAATTGGTATGGACACTTATTATTTTAATAATTATGGACAAGCTACTGTTGGCAAAAAATTAATAGATTCTAAATGGTATTTCTTTGATGAAAGAGGACGTCTTCAAAAAGGATTTTTCACTTATAATGGAAAAACTTATTATTCTGATGATTATGGAATAATGATTACAAATCAATGGATAAATAAAGGTAACCATAAGTTTTATATTAAATCCGATAGTACTATCGCTATTGGCAATATATTTATAAATGGACTTATGGAAAAATTTAATGAACGTGGTTATTTTAAAGGCCATGATAGTAGTGCTAAAAATGATTTGTATGTTCAATTCTTAGATGTTGGAAATGCTGATTGTGAATTTATAAAATTACCTAGTGGAGAAACTGTTTTAATTGATACTGGTGATACAACAACAACTAAAACATTAATAGATTTCTTAAATACTCAAAATCTAAAAACTGAATTTTTTTCACCTAAATTAAATGAACAAGTTTCTGTTGATAATACAATAAAAAATAACAATGAAATTAATACTTCTGTTAGCGATTTTATTGCTACTACTAGTTCATCAGTAAAGCTTAATAATGGCAAAGGTGTAATAGACTATGTAATTCTTACACATCCACATTCAGATCATATAGGTGGTATGATTGAATTAATGAAAAATTTCAATATAGGAAAAGTAATAACACCTAAATATTTTGAACTGAAAGATTATTCTCCTGGAGTTACTTCTATAGATCAATCAAAAATTGATATTATTAAATATGATTATCAAATATATAAATCTACAATGGATGCTTTATTAAAAAGTGGATTACCTATAGTCCAAGCTAAACCTGATTCTTACATAGACAGTGAACATATTTTACAATTTCTTCATCTTGATAAAGACTATTCTAAGCTTGAAACAGATCCTTACTATACAGAATACAATGCTTTCAATGATAATTCTGCTATTGTATATTTAAATTATTATGATTTTCAATGCCTTTTTACAGGAGATATTCAATGGAAGGCTGAAAATGATTTTTTCAATCGTAAGGCTTTAAAAGGCAATACAGTAGATATATTAAAAGTTCCTCACCATGGTAATGTAGGCTCTTCATCTTATACATTTGTTGGCTATGTAAATCCTTCCATAGGTATTATTCCTAGAGCTAAGGAAAGAATTAATACTACTAATGAACCTTATGATGTTTTAACTACTTGTGGTGTTAACATATATGAAACAAGCTTAACAAACGGAGTTTCAGTGTATGTTACTAAAGATAACTGGAATATTGAAACTAAATAAATTATTAAAATAAAGGATATTAGAAAATTACCAACTTGGTATTTTTCTAATATCCTTTATTGCTTTACTGATGGACAAAATTGATTGAATATCCTATTTTAAGATGTGAAACTATTGTCAATGAAATTAATACCATCAGATAACTCAACTGATTTTTCTGATGGTATATTTCGAATTATTCGATGATTAAGTAAAGAATATTAATTACAATTAATTTAGATCTTGTAGCATATGGCAACTTCCAACTTAATAAATAATATAACTATTAACTATTCTTTATTTATTCTAGCCCTTAACTCCACTATCACTTACCCCTTGCATGAACCACTTTTGAGCTACTAGAAATAATATCAATAGTGGCAATACAGTAAGTGTACTTGCTGCCATTATTTCTGGCCATTTTATTCCATAAGCTCCCCCTTGAATAAAGAATTGTCTAAGTCCTGCTGACACTAAGAATTTTTCTGGACTTTTGGTTATAAGAGATGGATACATATATTCATTATAATACGTTACAAAACTTATTAATCCAAACGTTATAAACGTTGGTTTTGTTAATGGAAGCATAATCTTTAAAAGTATTTTTAAATGAGATGCTCCATCCATTCTTGCTGCTTCTACCAAGCTTCTATCTACTTGTAAAAATGATTGTCTAATTAAAAATATTCCAAATACATTTACAAGATTGCTTATTATAAGTCCAGTTAAGGTATCAATTAAATTTATATCTGCAAGTATCATATAACATGGCACATATGTCACTGCTGAAGGTAACATGTATGTTCCCATTATTATTGCAAATAATACTTTCTTTCCTTTAAACTTAAACTGAGTTAATGCATATGCAATCATAGCTGCACTAATCACTTGAAATATAACTTCTATAGATGCAACAAACAAACTATTTCCCAGGTAAACTTCAAAAGGTGCTTCATTAAATACTTGAGTAAAATTACTCCACTGTGGTACTTTGGGAATTAATACTGGTGGAAAATTAAAGACTTCGTCTTTAGTTTTAAGTGCACTACTTATCATCCACAAAAAAGGGAAAAATGTAATTATACTTACACCAATCAATATTAAATGTCGTATACAGTTTATTATAGTTTGCGTTAATTTAGGTTTATTTATAATTTCTAAACCTATTTCCAAATCTTCTATTTCCCCAAGATTTTTTTTAACATTTATATCCATTGCTCTCTATTCCCTCTCTAAATAAAATTTAAATAAATATCTAAAAGACTTCACTTAAAATTTACAATTAAAATTAAACACTTATTTTATAAAATTATTTTTATATTTAAAGATTATATAATTTCTATATTCACCAATTTTCATTAAAGTGATCTAATAATGAACCCATTTTTTTGAAGCAATAAATTGAATTCCTGAAAGTATACTTATTATTACTAATATGACAGTAGCCATAGCTGTCGCTTGTCCCATGTTAAAATTCTCAAAGGCCGTTTGATAATACATGTATAATATAGTTCTTGTACTTCCGGCTGGTCCCCCCTGTGTTAAAACTTGAATTTGATCATAAGCTTGAAGTGAATTAATTGTTGTTATTATACTTAAGAAAAACGTAGTTGGTGATATAAGTGGTAGTGTTATGCTTATAAATTTATTCCACATATTTGCCCCATCAATTGCTGCTGCTTCATATAAATGTTTTGGAACCTTCTCTAATGCTGTCAAATAAAATACCATTGCCCAACCAAAGCCTTTCCAAACTGTAACAATTACAACTGCTAACATTGCTGTATCTGAGCTTTGTAACCATTGTGATTTTGGCAGGTTAAATACTTGTAATATATAATTAGCAAAACCATATTTAGGTTCAAAGATCCAGCTCCAAACTATAGATATAGCAACTGTTGGAGTTATCCAAGGAGAAAATATTATAGCTTTGTATAAAGCTGATCCTTTAGTATTCTTCTTTAAGACCATAGCAATAGCTAATCCCGCAACGATTGTTGGTACTAAAGTTCCAAGTGTAAATATAAAAGTATTTTTTAGCACACTATAAAATTCACTATCAGAAAACAAAGCTTTATAATTATCCACTCCAACCATATTATAAGTAGAACTCATATAATCCCAATCAGTAAAACTCATAAATATAGCTTTAATCATTGGCCATATCCAAAAAACTCCAAGAGGAATTACAGCTGGTAAAATAAACATTAAAACACATGAAGCTTTGCTAATTTTTCTTCTTATATCACCTTTAATTTCCATAAGCATCACCACCTTTTAATTCAGTTAATTTTCTATAAACTTCTCAAATGAATTTTTCAAAACATACTTTTTTTATTTAACCATTCATTTCTAGTTCTTATTTAACCTTATCAAGAGCCTCTTGAGCAATCTTTTGAGCTTGATCTAAAGCTTCTTTAGCTGAAACATTTTCTATTTCAACTTTATCTGCTGCATTCTTAAGTGCATCAATAATTTTTCCATCTGTAGGATCTATAAATACTTTTGTAGCATGGATTGCTTGAGCTGCTGGAACTGCTGCTTGAGGATTTTTCTTTACATGTTCCATAAATTCAGTAGTAGATGTACTTTCTTTATTTACCGAAATATATCCTGAAGCTATTGCCCATTCTGCACTAACCTTTGCAGATGTAAAGTACTTAATAAATTCATATGCGCCTTGCTTTTCTTCATCACTAACCCCCTTAGGGACAGCTAAAAGTCTTGCTTCTGCAATTGGTTTTGACTGCCTACCCGCTTTAAATGCTGGCTGCTCATAAGCACCTAATTTGTTAAAATCAAGATCTCCTTGATCTCCTGATGAACCAGTATATCCAGCAACTTTATCCTTCATAGCATCATCAACTGTTGTATACCAATACTCCCAGCCTTGTCCCCCAGAATGAATTCTCATAATTTTATCTTCATGAATCCACTTTCTAAAGCTATCCCAAGATTCAACCCATTCTTCCGAATTTATTAATACTTGTTTTCCATCATCACTCAATATTTTTCCACCATTACTTAAAGCTGCATCAATTAAATTATCTTCACCCCACATGGGCTCCCATCCATAAAATGAAACTTCTGCTCCATTCTTTTTAGTAAGCTTTTTTGCCGCATCTGCAAGTCCTGTCCATGTCTTTAAGGAATCTTCATTAATTTGAGCCTCTTTGAATGCCTGTTTGTTATAATATAGAAGTTGTGTTGTACCGTATATAGGAAATGCAAATAGTTTATCTCCCTTTTTACCACTTTCTAAAAAAGATTCTAAATAATTTTCTTCTTTAAAGTCTGTATCCTTACTTGTATAATCACTTATATTTGTTAATAAATCCTTATTTGCAAGCATATACACTTTATCTGCTTCTAATAAAGCAAGCGCTGGACTTTTCTTTGCTGCTATTCCAGCTTGTAAATTTTTAAATGTAGTCTTGTAATCCTCTTGAGCTACTCCTTTAACTTCATACTTATCTTGAGAATTATTAAAATCAGTAATTATCTTTTGCATATTTTTATCAAGCTTACCACCAAGACCATACCAATATTCAACTTCAATCTTTCCACTAGCAGTTTTTTTATGTTTTTGAGCTGAATTTGCACCTCCACATGCAACCACACTTCCTACTAAAATTGAAACTAATCCAATAGCACAAAATTTTTTAATAAATTTCTTCATAAACTTACCCCCATTTTTTATTATCAATTGCAAATATACTAAAAATACATTGCAATGCATTTATTTGAGTTCATTTTTTGAACAAATTTATATTAACATTGTTCACGGTTCAATTCAATATGTTCAATCAAATTTTCCATAAAAGCTATTTAATCTATATTATTGAAATTTAATGCAAATGTTTTTATTCAAGAAGATCTAACTATTTATTTTCTAGTCTAATTTATATAAAAGGTTAAAATTACAATATCTTAAATGTAATTTTATTATTTATCATTTCTACATATACTCAATAACACTTTTTAATTTAATGTAATAATTAACTTTTCTAAAGATATTACGATAATTTCTCATACTACAAAAAGAAAGAAGTCCAGCATCTATAATCTTATAAATACTGAACTTCTTTCTTGATTCATTGAAATCTTTAGTTTAAATATATTTTAAATTGTTAATAAAAGGGCTAATTAATTAATTTGCTATGCAAACTAAATTTGATTTTATTAAATTAATTAAACTTGTGCAGCTTCTCCATGATGTTGAGCAGCTACTTCATCAGCATATGCCATAGCATCTACCTTCTTAAAGAATGGGAAGTATATTACAACTCCAATTACTAAGAATAGTGCTTGTGCAATAGCATACTTATAACCACCAATTATAAATCCTGAGAATATAGGAGGAGTTGTCCAAGGTGGCATTGTTGCTCCCATTGGTGCAAGAGCACCTGACGCAATTGCTAGATAAAGTAATACTGAATTTACTACTGGTGTAAGTATGAATGGTATTGCCATTATTGGGTTCATTACTATTGGAGTACCAAATAATATTGGCTCATTTATATTACATAAGTTAGCTGGTAATGCTAATCTACCTAATTGTTTATATTGAGCGGATTTTGCGAATAATACCATAAGTATAGCAAAACCAAGTGTATGACCACTACCTGCCATGTTAATGAAGTTATCATAGAATTGCATAGTTACTATATGAGCTCCATGAGCAAGATCTAAAGTTCCTGCTTTTTGTAAAAGTGCATTGTCTGAAGTATTAGCATTTAATAAACCTGTCATTATACCACCTATTGTTGCACCACCATGAATTCCAAAGAACCATAAGAATGGAACACAGAAAGATACAAGAATAATTCCTGGTAATGAATCTGATGCACCTTGTAATGGCACTTGAAGAACTTTATAGATAATGTCTATTAAAGAACTATTGAATGCAAACTTACAAATAGCATAAACTGCATCAGCTACTATTATTATAATTGTAGCTGGAATTAAAGCAGAGAATGCATTAACAACACCTTGTGGAACACCTTCTGGCATTTTAATTGTAATATTTCTCTTTACTAATGCACAATAACTTGAAGCAACTAGTAAACTTATAATAATTGCGGCAACCATACCTTTTCCATCTAGAACATTTGTTGGAATAACTCCACCTACTTGAATTGGAGCTACATCTTTTGCTGGACTGAACATAACAAATCCGTTAGTAACAAGTACAAATACACTTAAAGAAAGTGCTGCTGGTGCAAAAGGTTCAATACCTTCATTTTTAGCATAAATATAAGCCATACCCAGAACTGATACTAATGCCATAATACCCATTGTTGCATCTTTTACTTTATATAATGGATCATTCCAACTTGCTCCAAAAGTAGCAGTGAAGAAATCTGTAACTGCTGGAACTGGGAATGCAGCTATTAATAAGAAAATAGATCCGATAATATTTAGTGGTAAAGTATATAACACACCATCTTTTAAGGCTTGAACACCTTTTAAATTAACGAATTTCATTACCATTGGAACTACTTTTTCGTTCAATGTTTGATTGAATGACATAATATTTTTCCCCCTTAATAATTAAATTATGATTATAATATGAATAATTACAAACAAAAAATTTGCTATTATTACATTTTTATAAACTTTAGCAATTTACTATTTTTTTGTAATTACTACAGTTTCTTTATTAACTTCCAATGTATAGGTTTTCTCTAAAGCTGGTGAAATACATTTTCACTGCTATTTCACCAATTTATATCCATTAATATATGAATCATGCTTAATGAATATTTTTTACCATTCCAAATAATTATTATGTTATCTATTCGTTAAACAACATAAGCTTGTTTTACTTATTTATTAACTTTAATGCTAAATCTAAAACTTTAGCTCCATTCATCATTCCATAATCAACCATTGGTATTACTTCTACTGGAATTCCTTTGGGTTCACAAAGACCCTTTGCTTTTCCTAAAGTATAGCCAACTTGTGGTCCAAGTAATGCAACATCCATACTATCTAAATGTCTGTCCATTTGTGCCTCTGGGAATGCTACAATTTCTGCTTCTATTCCTTTAACTTTAGCTGCTTCCTTCATTTTATTAACTAATACACTTGTTGACATTCCTGATGCACAGAATAATTTAATTGTTACCATAATATTTTCCTCCTCAATTTATAATCAATTGTAAATCTGTATTTGATATTAATTTTTTTCTTAATGTATATAATATCATCATTTACATTATTTGTAAATGATGTTATTTCCTTATCTATATTTGTTTATTACTTTATTAAAGTGTTTACAACTTTTCTTAATTCAATAATTTGTTCAATTAAATTTTTTTCTGTTATAGATGTCATTAAATGATCTTGTGCATGAACAAATAATATTGAAAAATCAATTTTTTCTCCTGCTGCTTCCTTTTGAAGCATTTCTGTTTGTGCATCATGTGCCTTTGACAATGCATCATTTGCTAATCCTATTTCTTTATCAGCTTCTTCGTAGTTTCCTTCATTTACTAAGTTAAGAGCCATATAAGCGTGGTTTTTGCAATCACCTGCATTAATTATAATATTCATGATTGCCATTTCTAATTGTTCCATCTGAGTTCCTCCATTTATGCTTTATTGCTTTATGCTTTATATATAGAGCAATACTTATGCCAAACACTATCAAAAATTTATAAAAAATTTTTAACACTAACAAAAAAAAACACTTTATTTAAACATTTCTCTTGTGAAATCAACGCATGTAACTTATCTACATAAATCTTATTTTTATTTTTATTTTTCATAAGTATTTCTTTTTTCTTTATTTTCTAAATAACTGTTTACTTAAATTTATTAGTGTTTTATAATTTATATGTAGTGTTTTATTTACTATAAATTATATTTAAACACTATATATGTTATGTTTTATTTTATATTTAAATAAAATTTATTGTCATTTTTAATATATAATTCAGTTACAAACTTATAATTAGGAGGATAGATAATGACTAAAAAAGAGTTAATTTACCAAAAGCTTCTTCACTTAAACTCTTCTGACGGTATAGATACTCAAACTCTAGCATCATTAGTTAATATGTCTAGAGCAAATTTGAGTCATGAATTAAATGAACTTTGCAAGGAAGGTAAGTTATATAAATCATCTGGCAGACCTGTATTATTTTTTCTTTCAGAAAATAAAGTTACGAGCAATAAATCACAATTAGACTTACTAGCTAAAAATAATATTTCCCTTAGAGATTCTGTTGAGCAGGCCAAAGCTGCTATTTTATACCCTCCAAAGGGTATGAATTGCTTAATTCTTGGTGACACAGGTGTTGGAAAATCTATGTTTGCTTCTTTAATGCATAATTACGCTTTAGAAATGAAAGTAAAAACAGAAGATTCTCCATTTATAGTATTTAACTGTGCTGATTACACAAATAATCCTCAATTGCTCACTTCACAACTTTTCGGTGTAAAAAAAGGTGCTTATACTGGTGCTGAAGCTGATAAGGTTGGCTTAATTGAGCAAGCTAATGGTGGAATATTATTTCTAGATGAAATACATAGATTACCCCCAGAAGGACAAGAAGCTCTCTTTATATTTTTAGATAGTGGTACTTTTAGAAGAATTGGAGATTCTGAAAGTAGAACGTCAGATGTACTAATAATTTCTGCTACAACAGAAGATCCAAATTCCGCTTTATTAAATACTTTTACTAGAAGAATTCCTATTGTAATAAATATTCCTTCTCTTAAAGAAAGAACTTTAGATGAAAGATTATTTTTAATTAAAAGTTTCTTCAAATATGAAAGTATTCGTTTAGATAAAGAAATATATGTATCATTAAATTCCCTTAGAGCTTTACTTTCTTATGATTGTCCTAACAATATAGGACAATTAAAAAGTGATGTTCAGCTTCTTTGTGCAAAAGCGTATTCAGAATTTTTAACAAATTTGAAAACTGATGTAAGAATTCATAGTAAGGTCTTACCTGCTTACATTAAAGAAGGACTTTACAAAGAAAAAGAACATAGAGTTTTATGGAATAAACTTATGAGCGAAGAAATTGAATATTTTAGATTTAATGGTTCTAGTGAAGATACTAATACTATCTTCAATAATGGCGATAACACCATTTATGATTTTATAGAAAATAAATTAGAAAAATTAAAATCTTTAGATATTTCTGACATTGATATTGAAAATATTCTGGAAAAAGATATTGCAAAACATTTCAATAAAAACAATTCTGAAGTATCTGAAGAAATAAATAGAAAAAATCTATTAACTATTATTGATGAAGATATATTAAACTGTTTTGATAAAATAATAAACTATGTGCTGCAAAAACTTACTATAACTTTTGATAACAATTTATATACAGCCTTTGCTTTACATATTAATACATTAGTAAATAGAATTAATAATGATAAGATAATAATAAATACTAATTTAAATAAAATCAAAGAACTTTATCCTTTAGAATTTTCTATAGCTCTTGAGATAAAAGAAATGATTGAAAACCATATTGACAAGTCAATTCCAATTGATGAAGCAGGGTACTTAACTTTGTTCTTAATTCAAGATAATAGTTTTAATGATGTATCGCATGATAAAGTAAGAGTTATTCTTATTGCTCATGGTGAATCTACTGCAACTTCAATGGCTGATGTTTCAAATAGACTTCTAGGTGAAAATTATGTAATACCTATAAATGCATCAATTGATGTTGCTCCATCAAAAGTATTAGAAAGTCTAAAGATGGGAATAAAAGAAAATCCAACTTCAGCTGGTTATCTTTTATTAGTTGATATGGGATCTTTAACAACTTTTGCAGATGTAATAAGAACTGAATTTAATGTTGAAATCAAAGTAATATCTCTTGTTTCAACTTTACATGTATTGGAGGCTGCAAGAAAAGCACTTCTTGGCTCATCATTAGATGAAATTTATAATGATGTGCTTATGGTTAATTCTTATGTAGAAATACATAAAAATTTAAGCAGTAAACAGGTTAATGAGAATAAGGTATTAATAGTAACAGCTTGTTTAACAGGAGAAGGTGCTGCTATTGCAATAAAGAACTTTTTAACTAGTAATCTTAGAATAAACAATGATTATTTTGAAATTACTTGTTTAAATTGTTTAGATAAAACATTCTTCAAGCAAAAAGTTTTTAATCTTGAAAAGGAAAATGAAATATTATTCATAGTTTCTTCTTTCCCTATAGATTCACTAATAAAACAATATACTATGTATGAAGTGTTTAATATGCACGTACTAAAAGAACTTCAATCAGCAATTGATTCAAAAACTGCTATGCTTAATATTCCTAAAATTATAAAAGAAAATATATACAATATAGATGGTGTTGAATTATTTAATGATGTAACTAAACTTTTAAATACATTGCAAAATAAGCTTTCTATTAAATTATCAGATGAAAATCTTGTTGGTGTAATTCTACATTTATCTTTTGTTATAGGACGATTAAGAAATGAAGATAATCCGGCAACTTACCCTATGAAGGATGATTATATTTCTGAAAATCTTGATTTATACAATATAATAAAAGAAAACTTAGCTTTTATCGTTAATAAATATAAAATAGATATTATAGATGATGAAATATGTTACTTAATAAATCTTCTATCAAATTCAGAAGCTAAACATATAGAAAAATAACTTAATTTAAAATATTCAAAATTAAAACAGCACTAACAAATACATTGCTAATTAAATACCTCCATTTTTAGAAAAATTACTTTAAAACATAAGCGTTGGAATCTAAAATTCCAACGCTTATGTTTTATTATTACTAATTTTTAATTTTCAAGAAACTTATTATGTAATCTCTTACCTATGCTTTCAATCATATATAATACTGGTATTTGTGTGGTTATATCACTTATTCCCAGCTTTTCCTGTTGAACATAATAAGATATATTTAAATCTGATATTTTCGATATTGTACAGTTTTCACTATTGGTTATACTTACAACAGTACTTCTTTCTCTTTTTAAGTTGCTTATATGGTCAATAACAGAAGATGTTTCTCCTGAAACTGATACTGCTATTATTACAGAATCTTCATAGAACTTATAATTTCGTGGAAAATATGGATCATCTATATACATGGCAAATTTTCCTATTGACGAAAAATATCTTGCCGCATATTTACATAATATCCCAGACGTTCCCGCTCCTATAAATATAACATTACTTGCTTCTTTTATTAAATCACAAAGAGTATTTAATTTCTTATCTAATTCATCAGAATCTAATTTTTTAAAAAAATCTATTAATATAGAGGTGTCATTGTTCACTTTACTACTTTCACTTTTCTCCATATTCATCTTCAATTTTACTTTGAATTCTGAATATCCTGCACAATTAATTTTTTTGCAAAATCTTAATATAGTAGTTGTTGATACATGTGCTTCATCTGCCAATTCTCTAATTCTCATGTAAATGACTTTATCACTATTTTTCATTATGTATCTATATAATAATAGTTCTAAATCATTTAAACTTTGAATAATTTCATAATTAAACATAGTTAATCAACCTCTTCTTTCATCAATGCGTATACTTAATTATACCTTATTTATAAAGTTTTTATAATATTACTCAAAAAGTTCTTCCTAACAGAATGTTTTATAATTATTAAATCATTAATTAAACACTATAAATACGAAACTAGAAATAATGGCTATTCCTCTTATTTCTGTATGTTATATTTTAAATTTCTTAACAGTATCACTTAAAGTGCTTGCCATTTCTTCAAGATAAGATGCTTGGTTGCTAACCTCATCTATTACAGCCAGTTGTTCTTCTGTAACTGCTGATGAATTTTCACTATCCCTAGATAATTGTTCTGTATTCTTATTTATTAATTCCATTGACTCATTTACACATTTTATTTGAGTTGAAACATCTTCAATATAATTCACAATATTAGTTGTTGAATTTTTAATATCTTGATTAGAATCATAAATATCTTTAAATGCAATTTCAACTTTTCCTGCTAAATTTGTATTTTCTTCTATTTGACCCATTCCATCCTCAACTTCTAAATAAATTTTATTTGTTCCATTTTGAAGTTCCATTACAATATTTGCAATCTCTTCTGTTGCATCTTTACTTTGCTCTGCAAGATTCCTTACTTCTTCTGCAACAACAGCAAATCCTTTACCTGCTTCTCCTGCTCTAGCTGCTTCAATAGATGCATTAAGGGCTAAAAGATTTGTTTGTGCTGTAATCTCACTCACCATTTCAACTACTTGACTGATTTTTGTTGAATTTTCATTTAAATTTTGTGCTTGATTTTTAAATGAGCGAATTAATTTATCTATATTTTCAATTTGTTTAATCATCGTAGCTAACGTTTCTTTACCAACATTAGTATTAGAATCAGCAACATTAACTTGTTCTTTTAGATTCACAACATTATTAAGAGTATCTTGAATATTGTTATTAACTTTCTCAATATTATGAAAAGTTTGGCTAATAGAGTTTTCTTGCATATTAGCAACTTCATTAACTGAATTAATAGCTTCTACTACTACATCATTGGCACTTTTACTTTGACTCATATTAGTTGCTAAATCTGTAGATGCTTGCGTTACACTAACAATACTTTCTCTAACTGCACTAACTGTTAAATTTAAAGACTTTTTCATCTCCATGAAAGTATTTTCTAGAATATTAAGTTCATCTTTAGTATTTAATTTTTCTTTTATTTCATTATTTTTATACGTTAAATCTCCATTAGCTATTTCTGTAGCTACTTCTTTTAATCTTATAAGTTTTTTACTAATGCTACTAGAAAATGCTAGGGAATATCCTAAACACGCTGCTACAATTACTAATAAAAATAACATTGACCCTATTAAATTCATGCGGAATGATTTATCTATTTCTTCTTGAACAATTTTCATATAAATAACTTCTTTAGATAATAGCTCTCCATTTATGGATTCAACATATTGAACTTTTTTCTCTGCCGAATTATAAGAATCAGAAGCTTTCATTGCAGTTTCACTCTTACTATTGTATATTATTGCATTATTACAATCTATTTTTGTATTTATAATCAAATTTTTAAGAATATTATAACTAGCAATACTCTCCTTAGATTCAATAGTATTATCTAAATAATAAGTTATCTCCTCTATTTCTTTCCAATCATTATTAAATTTCTCTAAATCTTTTTGATTATTACTTATAATAATATTTCCAGTAAGCTCAACCATTTCTTTAGAAATTTCCTTCAATCTTCCCTCTTTTACTGTATTATCAATTAATAACTTATACTTTTGATTATAACTATAGCTTTTATAAACAGAAAATATATTTATTGCAAATAGCAATATTATTACTGCTATGAAAGTAATCATCATTCTTACTTTTATGCTTGTATTATTAAATAATTTAGTATTTACGCTTCCATTCTTTTTCATAACTAAAAATTCCCCTAACTTTCATATTTATTGTTTCGGTCTTTCAGCTTCTGGTACATTTTTATATACATCCTCAAATGAATGGAATTCATCTTTAATAACGGTATCCATTATATTATCCTTAGTTACAACAATTGGATCTATCAAATATGATGGCACGTCTACTTTTCCATTAGATATCTTAATATTTGTTTCAATTGATTCGCCCTTGGCCATTTTAACTGCTAATTCTGCTGCCTTATTAGCTATTTGAGTAGTTGGTTTATATATTGTCATTAATTGTTTTCCTTCTAATATTCTTTGGCATGCTGAAAGTTCTGAATCTAATCCTGTTACAGGTACCTTACCAGCTAGAGAGAATTTTTCTAAAGCTGCAATAGCTCCAGATGCAGTCCCATCATTTGCGCAGACTATACCTTTAATATCACTGTTTGTTTTAAGAAATTCTATTACATTATTATAAGCTTCTTCTGCCTTCCAGTCTGTTGAATATTTATCCATTACTATGTTAATATCCTTATTTTCCTTTAAAACTTTCATAGCCCCGTCTCTAAATAATAATGCATTATTATCTGCTGGCGATCCACCTACATAAGCTATATTGCCACTTTTAACATTTTTAAGTAGTTCTTTTGCTTGTAATTCTCCAACTTTAACATTATCAATTGCTATATATAAATCTACATCACTATTAACTATTAATCTATCATATGCTATAAGTTTTATTCCTGCCTTGTGCGCCTTTTCTGCTGACTCAGCACAAATTTCTCCATTATGTGGTGCTACAACCAATACATTCACACCTTCTGCAATTAATTGGTCTATTTGTGATAATTGCAACCTGTCATCACTGTTAGCTTGTTTAACTCTTACTTCTGCTCCAAGCTCAGCAGCTTTACTAATAAATGAATCTTTATTTTTCTTCCAAATTGGTTCTTTTAATGAATCAAGAGAAAAGCCAATAATAACCTTTTCTCCTTCTCTCAACTTATTATTTGATGCTAACGAATCACTATTCTCCTTATAGCTATCTAATTCATAATTACTTAATTCTTTTGTTGTAACTTTATTATTCACCTTAGCATTTCCACAGCCTAAAAATGCTAATGATAATGTCATTATTAGCATTATCCCTAAAGTTTTTGATATTTTATTTAATTCCATAAGTTTCTTAACTCCCCTTAAATTTATATAAGTATAATTTTGTAACGTAGTTAAATAAATATTTTTTCTATATTGTTATGCTTTACATAAATATATTCCTTTTACTATATTTTTTCTTTCTTAACTCTTCGCTTACTTTTACGACAAATTTTCCTATAATTTAATTATACACTATATGCGGAATTTGTTCAATTTCACAAAATTAAACAAGGTAATTTAGAACATCTTATAAATTCGTTCTAAATTACCTTGTTTGTATTAATATTAGATTTAAGCTTGCTAGTAATTCAAATTCTCTAATTACTCACTTTTTTGCAAAATATTTAATTTTATAAAAGAGTATTACACTTGCAAGTGTAAAGATAATAAGATTAGATAGTAGTATTGCCATATCACTCTTTCCATAGCCATATATTCGCCAAAGAAATACCCCGAAAACAAACATAGAATACATTCCAAGTGATATTCCTTCTATATTTTTAGTCTTTATAACTTTTAACATCTGTGGCAGAAATGAAAATGTCGTTAATGCTGCCGCCATATTTCCTCATAACTCTTCTCATTTATATTTTAGAGCTCTTCTCCATTAGTTTCAATTACTTTTTTATACCAGTCAAATGATTTTTTCTTACTTCTTTCAAGTGTTCCATTTCCATCATTATCTTTATCAACATAGATGAAACCATAACGTTTTTTCATTTCACCAGTTCCAAATGATACTAAATCAATGCATCCCCAAGGTGTGTATCCCATTAAATCAACGCCATCGATTTCAACTGCTTTTTTCATCTCAGTAATATGTTCACCTAAGTAGTCAATTCTATAATCATCATTACATGAACCATCTTCTTCTTTTATATCAATTGCTCCAAATCCATTTTCAACAATAAATAATGGTTTTTGATAACGTTCATATAATGAATTTAAACCATAACGTAGGCCAACCGGATCAATTTGCCATCCCCAATCACTTGCTTTTACATATGGATTTTTAACTGCTTTTGAATATCCTGACATTCCATCTCCAACAGATTCATTATCTGATTTTACTGCTGCTGACATATAATAACTAAATCCAATATAATCAACACAACCTTCTTTTAATATTTCAGCATCTCCGTCTTCCATCTTGATGTTGTATCCTTTTCTTTGCCAATCTTTAATTGCATAACTTGGATAATATCCTCTGCAATGAACATCTCCAAAAACATATCTATCATGCATTGCTTCTACAGAAAACATCATATCTTCTGGATTACAAGAGTATGGATAAACTGGTACATATGCAAGCATACATCCAATTTTGAAATCCGGATTTATTTCATGACCGCGCTTAACAACTAATGCACTGGCTACAAGTTCATGATGTACGGCTTGATATGTTACTTCTGCTCTGTTTTCTCCTTCTTTAAATACAATTCCTGAACAAGTGAAAGCAAATAAGTCATAACCTGTTTCTGTTTGATTATTTATTTCATTGAATGTCATCCAATATTTAACCTTATTTTTATAACGCTCCATTACAGTTGTAGCATATCTAACAAAAAATTCTATAACTTTACGACTTCTCCATCCACCGTAGTTTTTAACTATCCCATAAGGTATTTCAAAATGTGATAATGTAATTACAGGTTCAATTCCATACTTAAGCATTTCATCAAACATATTATCATAAAATTTCAAACCTTCTTCATTTGGCTCAAGTTCATCACCATCTGAAAAAATTCTAGACCAAGCAATTGAAGTTCTAAAACATTTAAATCCCATTTCTGCAAATAGTTTAATATCATCCTTATATCTATGGTAAAAATCAATTGCCTCATGATTTGGATAATTTAATCCTTCAATTACTCCATCGGTAATTTGTCTTGGAACTCCATGTGCTCCAGCTGTCATTACATCCGCAGTGCTAGGTCCTTTTCCACCTTGATTCCATCCACCTTCTAATTGATGTGCTGCAACGGCACCACCCCATAAAAAATCCTTATCAAAAGCCATATTTAAAATTCCTCCTTAAATTTGCATTATAATCACTTTTGTTTTGTTACTATAAATTTTGTGCAGAAAATTTAAGACGAAAATTTTCTGCACAATTAAATTACAAATTCTAAATTTTAACTCTTAGTTCTTTATTCTTATATATTCTAAAGTTCTTCTCCATTAGTTTTAATAACATTTTTGTACCAGAAGAAGCTCTTTTTTCTTATTCTTCTTAAATCTTTAAGATCAAATTCATCTCTATTTACATATATAAATCCATATCTCTTCTTAAATCCTTGATGTGTACTTATAAGATCTATAGCTGACCATGGACAATATCCCATCAAATCTACTCCATCTGTTATCGCAAGTCTTGCTTGTTCTATATGTTTTCTTAAGTAATCTATTCTATAATCATCATTTATGGTATCTTCTTCTTCAACCTTATCATAAGCACCTAATCCATTTTCAGTAATTATTACAGGTAAAGCATATCTTTCATAAACCTCTCTTAATGTATTTCTAAAACCTATAGGATCAATTTCCCATCCAAATTCAGTTTTTTGTAAATTAGGATTAGAAGCACCTTTGTAAACACCTAAGTCTCCATTTGAAATTTGTTGATCTCCACCTTGAGTAGATACTTCTGTGTCATCAATCTTGCTTTCTGCCGCTGTTCCTGTGCAATAATAATTAAAGGCTATAAAATCAGGATTTGCACCTTTTAAGATTTCCATATCACCTTCTTCAATTGTTGGTTCAATTCCTTTTTCAACCATATAGCTCCAAGCTATAGGATTATATCTGCCATGCACAGCCATATCTAAGTATAACCAGTTTCTTATTGAAGATTGATTGCTAGCTGCGAGTATATCTTCCGGCTTTGAACTTTCTGGATATATTGTAGTTATGTTTGGTGCTGGTCCTATTTTACCTTTTGGACACATTTCATGACATAACTTCATTGTTTGTGCTTGTGCTAACATCATATGATGATTTTGCTTATATAATTCTTTTTCAATATTTTCACTGCCTGGATTTACAGTTCCTATTACCGCCCCATGAAGTATCATCATGTTTTGCTCATTTATTGTAAGCCAGTACTTAACCTTATTACCAAAATTCTCAAATAATACTTTTGCATAATTTACAAATGCATCTGCTGTTTCTCTATTAGACCAGCCACCATTTTTTTGAAGTGCATCTGGTAAATCAAAATGATACATAGTTACTAATGGTTCTATACCATATGATAGTAATTCATCTATTAAATTATTATAAAATTCTATTCCTTTAGGATTTACTTCTCCTATTCCATTTGGAATTATTCTAGTCCATGCAATTGAAAAACGATAAGTCTTAAAGCCCATTTCTGCAAATAAAGCTACATCTTCTTTGTAATGATGATAGTGGTCACTAGATACCTTAAAATCTGGTGTACCTGGAAATGGTTCTTTTGTATCTTGAACAGATAATCCCTTTCCATCTTCATTATAAGCTCCCTCTACTTGGTAAGCTGATGTTGAAGCTCCCCATAGAAAGTCCTTTGGAAAATCTTTTAATTTTTTATGAAACATACAAAACCCCTCCATATATAATCTTTCTCAATTTGTTCTTTTCTCTTAATTTCTACTAAATTGTATATTAAATCTAAATAACAAAATTAGTTTTTCTTTAATTTTAATATATCATATTTTAGTAGACCGTTGTGTCATTATAGCTATTTAGTAACACATGCAACTTCTTAGGTATTTGTTTTTTTTAGAAACATATTGTTTTTTATACTTGTTAATCTATATTCTAATTTTTTGTATCATTTGATTTAATTTTATTATCAACTGATTCTTCAATTTTAATACTATTTGAATTATTAACGTCTTTTTCTACCTTATTATCGTCTTCTTTGTTACTGTTTTTATTCTCTTTAGTGTTTTTTTCACTACTTATAGACTGCAAATTTGAATTTTTCACATTACTGTTATTCTCCTCTTTGCTCTTTTCTTTAATTTCATCCTGGTAATCTGTAGAATTATATTCTAGATTAGAATCTGGATTAAGTAATAATCCATCAGGTCCTAATCTATACTCTTTGCCCTTTTTTCCACAAACAATTATATCTTTCTGCATAACTCCATCTTTATAAAAATAATACCAGCCTTTTTCAGTTTTTAACCATCCTATGACTTTTTCATCATTATCTTTATAATAATACCAGTCACCATTTCCTTTTCTCCATGATGAATCATGTTCTCTATAATCCTTCTCCTCTTTAGCTGGCCTATTAGATACATTATCTTTTAATGTTGATTTCGCTTGTTCAACTTCTTGAGTAGTTTTGTTTTCTTCATTCCCATTTAATTTATTTCTATAATTAGAATCATTATATTCATTAATACTTTTATAGGTATTCTTTAATGTTAATTTATCACTATCACTTTTTAATTTATTTATATTCTCTTGAAAATACTCAGCTAAATCATAAACTATATATCTGTTTTTAATTTTTTTATTTTCATTATCATGAATTTCTTCTTTAACTAATATATTTTCTGAATCAACCATACGAATACTAATTTTACTATCATCCCCATATAATTTAGGAATTTCAATAAGCATATCAAATCCGTTTTTCTCAAGTTTAGCTAAATATATTTTGTTAGCATTTTTATCATCACTTTTTTTTATTAATATATATTCCTTATAAAAGCTATCATATCCATATAACGTTATATTATCTAATTGTTCTGTAAATTTATCAGCTATATCATATTGGTTAATATTAATACTATCTTGAAACTTATTATTATAATCAAAACTTATATTCGCCTGACCCTCTAAACAATATATATAATTAAAATAATTCTTCGTAAAGTCTTTATTTGATGCAACATTATCTTTATTATTAACTTTTATCTCATCATATTTTTCTAATACAAAACCACCACCATTAAGTTCCATTTTCTTTACCACATTATTTTGACACATTACATAGAAATTTTTTGATATATTATCATAAAACATCCCATTGATAACATCTTCACTATTATAACTACACTCAAATTCATATTTATCATTGCTATTAATATTATATAATATGTACTTTTTTTTCTGGGTGTTATTTTCTACACATAAGTAATAATCACTATTCCCTGAAACAGAATACCAATTTGTAATAGCTGTATCTTTTTCGTAAGAAAGAAGCTTGTATTCTTTTCTTGATTTCCAGTTAAAATATCCACCTTTTCCAAAAATCTTGTCTCCATAAATACTTAACTCACAATTTAAATAATCATCTGGTAACTTTATTCCACTTTCTTTAGTACTTCCATCTTTATTTAAAATGGATATATTATTATCATATAATTTTTTATTAACTGAATCATATTTTATTAAGTATATATTTCCATCATTATACCCCAATGGAATATCTTCATGATCATCATTAATTTCATCCTCTACATCAATAATACTTTTTATATTATTGATACTAACATCTGTATTTAATACTTCAACTTCTTCATTTCCTTTTCTTATATATTCTTGATAACATACACATGAAAATATAACTACTAATACAACTATAAAACTAAGTAATTTTTTCATCTTTATCCTCCTACTTGTATAATCAATACACATATAAAGAAAATAATAAATTAATAATTTAAAATAAACTAATATATTTATCTATTATTTTCTAGAATATATTCAATACAAATTATTATAAACCAAACTTATTACACAATCATTAAATAATTTACATTATATCTTTTATTTTGAAATAAAGTATCTTTCTTCATCTTACCAACAGAAAAAGTTGTCACATTAAGCCTACTTCTTAGAAAATTCTAAGGATAAGCTATTATGATGACAACTTTTTATAGATTTTTATATAATTTAAAAGTTTTTACAATGATTTATTATTTGTATTAGGTCAATACTGGTTAGTAATTACAAAAAATATTTATATATATTTTCTAATAATAAATTTATATTTTAAAATCTAGCAAATTAAGTACCCAATTAGTTATAAAATACAAAAACTTAACTAAAAAATATATATTATTGAATCCATGCACCATCTGCACCTAAAACATATTTAATATCATGATCTATTATATGTGTATTTTTCTGCATTACACCATCTTGGTTGCAATAATACCACTTACCAGTAGTGTCGTCTTGGATCCATCCAGTCTCTTTATCTCCATCAGAATCCATATAATACCAATCACCATCCACTTGTTTCCAACTATAAACTTCTTCTTCAAATGTAATATCTGGTGTACTTTTATTAGTTAATGCTCCATCTGCATTTAATAAACACTCACTACCTTTCATACCTTTAACTGTTGTATTCTTTTGCATTTTTCCATCATGATTAAAATAATAGTATAGTCCATTATCTCGTTGCCAGCTATCAGCAATTTTAACTTCAAGGTTATTTCCAAAGTAATAATACCAGTCATCGCCTACTTTTTTCCACTGTTTATGACTCTTTTTATAAGCTTCTGAACTATCATAAGTAACTTCTTCTCCATCAATGAGGTCATATCCATGCTCACCTACAACTACTCCCTTTTCATTCAGCTTAACTTCTTTGCCAGTAAGATCTTTAACAGTTGTATTTTTTTGCATTTCACCCTTTTCATTGTAGTAATACATTTTACCACCTACATCAAAAACCCAACCTGTTTCTTGATTTGATTCATTGCAATAATAGAATTTCCCATTTTTAATTTTATTATGTGCTCCATATCTCCTAGAATTTGCTTCATATTTATCGGTTTCATTGATTTGTTTTCCATTTTCATCAAGTTCTATTCCATTTTCATCAAACTTAATATCTTTACCATTAACTTTTATTGTTGTATTTTTTTGCATTTCACCCTTTTCATTAAAATAATACCATTTTCCATTGCTGTTAACCATGCCTGTTATTTTTTGACCTAATGCATTATACAGATAAGTCTGTCCATTTTCAGTTATCATTCCTGTTTCCACTTCTGCATTTGCAGGTATATTACCTACTGCTAAAACACTTCCGCAAATTAAAGTTGCTGCAATTAATTGATTTAATATTTTTTTCTTCATTATCTATTCCTCCTCATAAAGCAATAATAAATATTTATTGCTTACATATATTACAATACCCATAATAAACCGATTTAGGATAATTTCAATAGTTTTTACATTTTTGTAATGTTATTGTAGTATCTTTATAGTAGTTGTTACTCATTTAACATTTTTGTTACATTCTTGTAACATTCTAAGATAATTTTCAACTTAATAAATAGAATGATATTTCACCATTTTTTATATTATATTTGAAGGTTAGCATATTCTTTTGAGCCAATTCATTACATAAATATAACCCTAATCCAGAACTTGAAATACTCTCTTCCAGGTTACCATCAAATTCATTATATTTAACAAAGGGTTCTAATAAATTTTTAGAAATATTTTCAGGCATTGAAGAAATTTTATTTTTTATTTCAAATACAAAATTATCTTTATTTTTATCAGGTTTATTAAGAAAAATATATATTTCTTTGTCTTTAGAGTATTTTAATGAATTATCAATTAAATTTAAAATTATATGTTCCACATCTTCTTTTATGGCTAATACAGTAACTTCCTCCATATTAATAATAAATTCTTTATTTAATCGTCTGCTTCTATCAATTAGTCTGTCGCATATTTCTTGTATTAATATATTAAGATTGACTTCTTGCACTATATCCTTTTTCCTAACACCACATCTTGATATTTCAAGAAGCTTTTGTATAAGCTCTTTCAATTTACCGCATTCCATCATCATTCTGTTAACAGCTCTTTTTCTAAATTCCTGATCAATATTATTTAAATCTTCTTCTTTTAGTATCTGAACATATCCATATATTGAAGTAACTGGAGTCTTAAGCTCATGAGTTGCATTATTAAAAAAGTCCTTCGATATATTTTCTAATTTCTTCTTTTCTTCAATCATATCATTAAAGGACTTAGTAACTTGTCCAATTTCATCTTTAGATTTTACTGAAATCTTATCAACTTCTTTTCCGTCTCCATATCTTTTCATTTCCACGCTAAGCTTTTTTAAAGGGCTTATTATTTTATTTATAAAATAATTTAGTGAACCTATAATAACTATTAAAAGAACAATTTGTGCTGCTATTATGTTGGTCATTGTACTTATAATGCTATTATAGTAATCATTGTAGCTTTTTTGTATAACTAAACTTGAATCGTATTTTCCATTAATATACACAGGATATACGTATGTACAAATTAGTCCACTCTTAATATTAAATATTATTAATGAACTTTTTCCTTTGGAATTTTCTAATATATTATTAATACTATTTTCAAATAATATACTACCTTTATAATCTATTGGATTATTGTTAGAATCATATAATCCAACATAACACTCGTAATTATTGTTAACTTCATAAACAGTTTTATTTTTCACTTTAAGATCATCTTCAATAACCATAGCACTATATTTTAAGGTGCTTGTACTAAACTTTCTAACATTCTCCATATCACCTTTAATATTATTCTTTATACTCGTGTAAAAAGTATTATATATGAAAATACTTAACCCAAAATTAAATATAATGAGAGCAAATACAATTCCTATCATTATTTTTCCTTTTAGTGTCTTTAGCATATTTTTCACTTCCTAACTTAAAGCTTTTATCTTACTACATATCCTACCCCAAAAACTGTTTCTATTACTGAATTCTCCTTATCATCGCCAAGATTTGCTCTTAATCTCCTAATATGAACATCAACAGTTCTAGTATCTCCATAATCGTCATATCCCCAAACCTCATTTAAAAGCTGCTGTCTTGTAAAAATAACACCTTTATTCTTATATAAATAACTTAATACATCAAATTCTTTTCTCTTTAACATAATTTCTTTTCCATCTTTTATTACTATTCTTGTATCAAAATTAATAGTAATTTTATCTTTTATATTATTATCATTATTGTTATCATTTATATTCTTTTCTAAAACATTACTCACTATGTTTTCATTATCGAAAATATTTTTACTTGCTCTTCTAAAAATAGCATTAATTCTTGCTGTAACTTCTCTGATTTCAAAAGGCTTTGTTATGTAATCATCTGCACCTATTTCCATTCCTAATATTTTGTCAATTACATCATCTCTTGCCGTAAGCATAACAACATAACTTTTTTGATTCATAATCTTACATAATTCAAAACCACTTATATCTGGAAGCATTAAATCTAGTAAAACTAAATGAGGTTCAAATTCCTCAAAAATTTTTAAAGCACTTTCCCCATCATAAGCTCCTCTTACTTCAAAATTTTCCTTCGCAAGAGTAAATTTTAAAGTATCATTAATTGAAAATTCATCTTCTACTACTAACACTCTCTTTTTCAACATACTACGCCTCCAAATAATACTTGTACAGCAGTTAGAAAAACTTCACATACAATATATCACATTTAAAAATATTATTTCATTTTATACCAATTATATCATATGAAAAATAATGAAACCCATTAATCTCTTATATAGGCGTGTGATTGTCAAAGAATTGCTTAAAAATAAAAATATCCATGTGTAAATAAAAAACTACTATTTATTATAATATTAAATTTTAAAACCCAGTAATGATCAGCATGCTGATTAGTACTGGGTTTATTTTTATATGTTTAAATTCTTAAATGTATAAGATTTCTTTATTATGTTTAATAAGTTCTTAATTGTGCTCCGCACTCTTTTTATATGTGCGTAAGTTCTTAATTGTACTTCGCACTCTTTTTATATGTGCGTACTTTTTTTATATGTGAATAATTTATTGCTCGTTAAATGCAAGTTTAATTTATAAATTTAAACTCTTGTAAATTGCTTTAGCAACTCCATCATTATCATTGGTATCTGTTATATATTTTGCTATTTCTTTTATCTTCTTGACAGCATTTCCCATAGCAAATGATTCTATAAATTCTGTAAACATGGAATAATCATTAAAACTATCCCCAATAACCATAACTTCATCTCTTTTTATCCCCATTTTATCCGCAACTTTAGCTAATATGAATCCTTTTTGTGCTTCTTTATTATTTATTTCTATATTTTTAGTAAATGTCGAAGAAATAGCAAGACCTCCTATTGACTCTAGTTTCTTTTTTACATTTAATGTAGTTTCTTCATCATTATAAAATGCAACAAATTTTCCTATTTTAATATTACTATTTAAAAATTCATCAATATCTTCAATATATTTTAAGTTCACAAAATGTGGATGGGATTCAGCGAATTTTATAGCCTCTTCAAAACTAGTTTCTGGATCATAAGCTTTAATTCTATACGCAACCTCTGTCAATGCTTCTTCCTTATTATTAACAGTATATAATCCTTCATTTGTATAAATCTCAGCTACAATATTTTCTTTTATTATCATGTCTATAATTTCACGTGCTTCTTCTCTGTCAATATAAATTCCTTCTAGAACTTTTCCTTTTTCATCTATATATTCTCCACCATTTAAAACTATACATTGACATATTAAGTCACATTCATCCAGTAACGGCTTCACATCTTCATACATTCTCCCTGTGGCAATTGCAAATTTTATACCCATTTCTTCTGCCTTTTTTATGGCTTCTAAATTTCCTTTTGATATTTTATGTTTACTATTAAGTAATGTTCCATCCATATCTGATGCTATAAGCTTTATCATATTTTAACGCCTCCATATCAATCACTTATTCTCTAATATATTATGTTAAACAAATTTATTGTTCATATAAATTACTGAATATATTAATTCTATAACACGCAATTCATAATTTTATAATTCTTACTATATGTAATTTCAACTATATAACTTAATTTTAAATTATATAGTTTTATTATATACTATAATAAGAAAAAAATAAGGCTAGAAAGTTCCCTTTCTGCCTTATCCTTGTTTTTGTAATATTAAATTTCTTCTCCATTAGTTTGAATAACATTTTTATACCAATAGAAACTCTTTTTTCTTGATCTACTAAAATCACCATTTCCATCATTATCTTTGTTAACATAAATAAATCCGTATCTCTTCTTCATTTCCCCAGTTGATGCACTTACTAAATCTATACATCCCCAAGGAGTGTATCCTATTAATTCCACACCATCTTCTACAGCTTCTTTCATTTCTTTTATATGTTCTCTTAAATAATCAATTCTGTAACCATCATTAATTGAACCATCTGCTTCAACTTCATCTACAGCACCCAATCCATTTTCCACAACCATTAACGGAATTTCATATCTATTGTATATATTATTCAAAGTCCATCTTAATCCCTTAGGATCAATTTGCCAACCCCAATCACTTGCTTTAAGGTATGGATTCTTTACCCCTCCAAGTATATTTCCTGAAGTCCTTTCTAATTCTGAATCTGTACTTGCACAGTTTGACATATAGTAACTAAATGTATAAAAATCTACGCAACCTTCTTTCAGAGTTTTCTCATCATTTTCTTCCATTTTTATTTCAATATTATTATCTCTAAAATATCTCTTTGCAAAACCTGGATATGCTCCTCTTACTTGAACATCTGAGCATAAGAAATTATTTAAATTATCTCTTTCTTGAGCTAAAAATACATCTTCTGGATTACATGTATATGGATATGCTGTCATATATGCAATCATGCATCCTATTTTAAAATCTTTATTAATTTCATGTCCTAATTTAACAGCCTTTGCACTTGCAATAAATTGATGATGAAGAGCTTGAAATCTAATTTGCTTACTGTCTTCACTTTCTTTATCAAATGCAAGTTCACCACCATCATTTAATAAAATTCCACCACCCATAAATGCACCAAATGGCATAGTCAAACAGTTTATTTCATTAAATGTTAACCAATACTTTACTACATCTTTATATCTTTTAAATATAGTCTCACAATATCTAACATAACAATTAATAACTTCTCTTGAAGCCCATCCATTGTACTTTTTAGTTAATCCAAATGGAGTTTCATAATGAGAAATTGTAACCAATGGTTCAATGTTATATTTTTTTAATTCTGCAAAAACATCATCATAGAATTTTAAACCATCCTCATTTGGTTTTAACTCATCACCATTCGGGAAGATTCTACTCCAGTTTATTGACATTCTAAAAGTCTTGAAGCCCATTTCTCCAAATAATTTTATATCTTCTTTATAATGATGATAGAAGTCTATTGCTTCATGACTTGGATAATATGTTCCATCTTCTAATTCTGGTGTTATTCTTCTTGGAGTTGTATGAGTGCCACCTGTCATAACATCAGAAGTACTAAGACCTTTTCCACCTTCTTTATATCCACCTTCAAATTGGTTTGCAGCTGTTGCTCCTCCCCATAAAAAGTCTTTTGGAAATCCTTCAAATTTATTGTTAAACATTTTATTTCCTCTTTTCACTGTTATTTGTTAACTGTTAACTGATCTAATGTTTCTTTAAATTGTGGTAAGTGCTTTTTATGTGCTACTAACATTTCATTTAATAATTCTTTTGCAATTTTACCACTTGGAACCAATGGATTTATAGTAAATGCATGAAGTGCTTTATTATAATTTCCTGTAACTGCTGCTGAAATTGTTGTTTCTTCCATGCCCTTCATTATTTGTACCATTCCTCTTGATGCTGGATCAAATTTTCCAAAATTAATTGGCTCTGGTCCATGAGATGTTATTATACTTGAAACTTCTACTATTGAATCATATGGAAGATCCTCTAATGCTCCATTGTTTTTTGTACTAACTACCATAGTAGTTCTCTTATCATTATAAATTGAAGCAATTAGCTCACATGCAGCATCACTATAGTGAGTTCCTCCACGTTTAGTTAATTGTTCTGGTTTATAATCAAGCTTAGGATCTTTATATAATTCAAATAATTCTGCTTCTGTTTTCTTTACTACTTCTGCTCTAGTTTCACCTTTTGCAAATTCTTCAAGTTCAGATTTTAACATATCATCTGTAATATAATAGTATCTATGATATGGACAAGGTAATATTCCTAAGTCCTTAATTTGTTCATAATTAAACTTAATATCTTTAATGTTAGCAACACCAGCATCTTTATTTTCTTCTGCTAAAGCTGGATTATATAACTTTTCAATTACTTCTGCTGTCTTTTCATTGCCTTGTTTGTCCCATACTCTATGCCAATGGAAATGATTTAATCCTGCAAATTTAAAGAATAATTCACTTGAAGGTACACCTAATTTTTTTGCATCATCTTCTATACAGTTAATTGGAACATTACATAATCCAACAGTTCTATCCCATCCACCATATTTAATAGCAGCTTCTGTTACCATTCCTGATGGATTTGTAAAATTAACAAGCCATGCATCAGGGCATAATTCTCTCATATCATCTATTATGTCTAAAATCACTGGAATTGTTCTAAATGCCTTAAACATCCCACCAGCACCATTAGTTTCCTGTCCAATTATTCCATGGCTTAAAGGAATTCTTTCATCCTTTATTCTTGCATCTAAAAGGCCTACTCTAAATTGAGTTGATACAAAGTCTGCTCCTTTTAATGCTTTTCTTCTATCTAAAGTTAAATTAACCTTCCAATCAAGACCTGCCGCCTTAACCATTCTTTGAGCCATAGCACCAACAATTTCTAACTTTTCTTTTCCTTCTTCAATATCAACAAGCCATAATTCTTTAATAGGCAATTCATCTTTTCTCTTTATAAATCCCTCTATCAATTCAGGAGTATAACTTGATCCTCCACCAATAGTAACTATTTTAATTTTTTTCTTTTCCATATCTTATTTCCTCCCTAACATTTTATATTAAATGAATTTTGTACCATAATAACATTTGCAAAAGCTAATAGTGTTTTTATAAATGCTCTAAATGAATATTTCTTATGTTATAATCAAAAAAATCTTTAATCATTCTTTACTTGAAATATATCATAAATAATATTTAATTACTTTGCTTTTGAAGTTTTAGTTACACGTACTACTTTTTAGTTACTTGTTTTTTTATAAAACGGCTTGTTTTATTACGACTCTCTAAAATAGAAGAAGCTATTACAAAATTATTTTTCAACTAATTTTGTAATAGCTTCTAAATTTGTGTTTTATTTAATCTTATTAACATTAATTGTATTTAATATAATTAATTTATGACAAACAATTATTTTAGTTAGATTCTATTTACTTTGATATGCTAACCACTCCATAATAGTTGTATATTTTCCATCTCTTCTAACATATGAACCATCAAAATTCTTTATTGATTCATTGTTTAAAGTATAAATCCATGACCAATGTCCATTATATTCATATGGTTTTCCATTATCATTTTTATACAATCCTGTAGTATCAATTACATTATTAAAATAACTGAAGTGTATATTTTTTGCACCTAATGCAATTAATCTCTTATATGTTGGAATAGTATGTTTATCAGGTACTACAATTTTGTCTGTTGCAGCGTGAGTAAACCAAATTGGCATATCTTTAATTTCTTTTAACATATTATCTGTAATCCATGCATCACTATACGCTTCACAAACTGGATATGCTGCTGTAAAATATTTAGGATAATTCATGATCATATTCATTGTCATAAATCCTCCATTAGAACAGCCTCCAATATATATTCTGCTTGTATCAATATCTGGATGAGTTTTAACGTAGTTATCAATTAAGTTCATTAATGCCTTAGTATATTTGGATGTCCCATCCTTTGTATAAGAACCTGTACCATCATTCATCCACATTGTATCTGATTGTGGTGCTAAAATGTATGCTCCATTAAAAATATTTTGTATTTTATCTGTAGCAAGATTAACTACTTTATTTCCTGTTATTGAAATTGTAGGATCTATACCACCTTCCCCTGCTCCATGAAGCCAAATAACTAAAGGATTCTTTTTATTATCTTCTTTACGTGCATAAGAAGCATAATGTAGAGTAATATCTCCGTATTTATTATCCTTATATGAAGATACTCCACTTAAATCAAAATTATCTGCAATAAGGGTTTTGTCTCCTGTTTTGTCCTTTGCAGTAGTTGCCGCCATTAGAACATTAGCTGAGTCTTTATTTAAAATCTTTTCATCTTTATTTAATGAAATAATATAGGAAGTATCAACATATTTATTTAATCCACTTTTAGGATCATAATTAAATGGTGACCCTTCTACTAAATCTGGGCCTACCTTCATTTCAATTGTCACATAATTTCCAATATCTGTTTTATTACCATTCTCATCAGAAACATATGCGTCTGTTACTGATCTATCAGCTATTTTATCATAGTCTATATAGATATATATTTGATTTGCTGATGTCATATCTATCTTAGTCCAATCCACTCCATTATATTTTCTTTCAGACTTTACATTAAATGTTTTAGCAGAGACTGCTCCTTCTTTTAATGTTGTATTCATATTAAGAATAACTTTTGTAATAGCAGGTCCCCAGTCAAATCCTTCTGTTACTGTTGTATACTTTGCTTCTACATTAATAGTATTTTTTACTGTCAATGCTGAAACAGTTGTTCCTGTTATAATCAAAAGCATCGATGTTATTAAAGCTATTTTTTTCAATTTTTTGTTCATTTTTATTACCCCTCTTTTGAAATTATTATTAATATCTATTCAAAAGGAATATCACTAAAATCCTCTTTATCTTCTGTTACTTATTGTTCTCTTCAATATTCTTATTTATCTAAACTTCTAAATGACTTTTACTGCGCTGAGTCATTACCTACTTCTAATTCGTTCATATAGCTCTTCTTATCAATTAGATTAAAGAATGGTAAATATATTAATGCACTCATAGCTATTATCACTATTTGCACTAAAGTAACTCTCCACCCATCTGCTCCCCCTGCTAAGAAACCTGACATTAAAACTGGAGTTCCAAGAGGAACTATTGTTGTTAATCTTGGTACTACATTTATATATGTTAATACATATCCTAGTATACTTGCTAGTAGAGGTGTACATATCCATGGAATAGCCATGTAAGGATTAAGAACCATAGGCGTTGCAAATACAACTGGTTCATTTATTCCACAGAAATTAGATAATACTGCTAATCTTCCAAGAGTTTTATATTGCTGACTTTTAGCTTTTAATGCCATATATATGCAAAGCCCAAGAGTTGCTCCTGATCCTCCACATAGAGCATATACACTAAAGAAACTTCTATTAATAATGTTAGGTAATTCATATAATGATACACCTGCATTCATTGCATCTATATTAGCAGTAGTCAATGATGTCCATAATGGATAGAAAATAGGAAGTATTACTGCTGATACTCCATGAACACCAAAGAACCATAATATTTGTGCAAGTAATATTGCAAATAGGAATGAGAATATGTTGTTACCAATAAATGCTTCTAGTGGTTTTTGAATTAATGTATATATTAAAGTATGTATTCCATCTATTCCTTGGATAGGTAATAATGTTACTGCTTTGTTTAAAAGCATAAATAGCATAATTATAGCAAAACCTGGAATTAATCCCAAAAATGATTTTGTAATTGTTGGTGGAACACCGTCAGGCATCTTAATAGCTAATCCACCATCTATTAATTTATTATAAATAACTGTTGATACTAAGGCTACAATAATAGCAACAAATAAGCCCTTTGCACCTAAATAATCAAAGGTAAACACATTGGCTGCTGGAACTTTTACGCCTTCAGCTAATGTAATTTTATTTGCTTTTACAAAATTATTAATTATACCTGATGTATTTGAAATTGGTGTTATTGCTAAGAATGTAAATAGTGAAATCATTCCTGCTACACCTGGATCCTTATCAAATTGTTTTGCAAGACTGTATGCTATGAAAAATACAGCATATACTGCAAGCATATCATTCGTAACCATATTAGGTATTGCTAGTATGGATTTTAAGCCTATATTTGTTATAAATGCTTGATATGGCGGTATTGATAATGAATTTAATAATGAAAAAATTGCACCTACTATTATAACTGGCATAATGGTCATAAACCCATCACTTACAGCCTTTAAATATTTATTAGATGCTATCTGATTAGCCTTTGGTATTACCTTTTCCTGTAAATACTCATTCATCTTTTATTCCCCCTCATAATTTGTTTTTTCTTAATACCTCTCTTATTCTCATAATTTCACAATTATAAATAGAAACGCCTGCGCTACTTAAGACTTTTTTAAACGTTTTCTCAAAAACTACAATTAGCACATTTGTTTTTATATTATTTATATAAAGCAATATCCATGCCAATTTCTATCTTTTTACAAAATCACTTTATTTTATCATTTCTTTAGTATTTGCAACGGTTTTAACAAAATAGGAAGTGTTTTTTATAAATTAAAATCTGTTTTATTTATGAAAAGCTTCCTAAACACATTACTAATGTGTTTTATTAACAGTAATTCGTTGCTTTTATAATTTAATAGTTTTTAATAAATAAACCCAATATTTCTTTGCATATATGCATTTAGAAATATTGGGTTTAACTAATTATATTCTAACTAAAATACTATTCTTTATTAATTTTCTCCATTAGCTGCTTTTTCATTTGCAAGATTAATAGCATCTTGTTTCTTAAAGAATGGTAAGTAAATAAAGAATGATATTGCCATAATTACAATTTGTAATAAAGCCATTCTTGGTCCACCTAATATTAATCCTGAAATTACTGGTGGAGTAGTCCATGGAACCATTACTCCTGTAAATAATGGAACTAATCCTGAAGCAATTGATAAATAAGTAATTAAACTTGTTACCATTGGAGTAATTATGAAAGGTATTGCCATAAATGGATTCATTACTATTGGTGTTCCAAATGTAACCGGCTCATTTATATTGAAACATGCTGGTACTACAGCTAATTTACCTAATTCTTTACTTTGTGCTGATTTTCCCAATATCATCATACATAATACAAGTCCTATTGTTACACCTGCACCTGTCATACTAACAAAATTATCTAAGAATTGTTGTGTTACTATATGACCGCCATTTTCTACTGTAAGTGCCTTTCCACTTTGAAGTATAGCTTGATTTTCTAATGTATTTGATGTTAATATTCCTGTCATTACACCACTTACAATTGTTGATCCATGTACACCAAACCACCATAAGAAAGGAATTAAGAATGACATAAACAATGCTCCGCCTAAAGAATCTGATATTCCTTGTAATGGTGTTTGTATTACTGTATATATTAATTCAATAAATGTTGTATTCATTCCATATTTAAGAACTGCATAAACTACTGTTGCACCTGTTATTATAACTGCTGCTGGTATTAATGCTGCAAATGAATTTGCAACTCCTTGTGGCACACCTGCTGGCATTTTAATTGTGATTTTTCTAGCCATAAACCATGAATAAATTGCACCTACAATTAAACCGATAATAATAGCTGTAACCATACCTTTTCCGCCAATAAGATCTTTATTGATAACACCACTTACAACTTCTCCGCTTTTAGTTACAACAAAAGCGTTCATTGTTAATAAAAATACTACAAGAGCTATAATTCCTGATGATAAAGGTTCAAAACCTTCATTTTTAGCATAAGTGTATGCTATTCCCACTACTGCAATCATTGCTATTATAGCGAAACTAGAATTATAAGCTTGAAATAATGGTTCTGTCCAACCTGGTCCTAACATGCTAGCCATCCAATCATTGAATGGTGGATAAGGAATTTGTGCAAGTAATAGGAATATTGATCCTACCATGATTATAGGTAATGTGTACAAAATACCGTCTTTTAAGGCAACAATACCTTTCATTCCAACAAATTTCATAATTACTGGTATTACTTTTTCGTTCATAGTATTTCCTAATGATGACATAAATAATTCCCCCTTATAATAAATTAATTGATGTGTTATTATATTTAGTGTAATAATTATTAAGTGTACCAGATTTATAATTATCACTTTAAAGTTACAGATTTCTATGTGATTTCACTGACTAACATATGGTTAAATCACATAGAAATTGAATAACTAATATAACCATTTTTAATTAAACGTTTTCTTCATTTTCCCTATTATCCCTTTTGTATTTAAACTACTAGAAAATTAATTTGAATTTATTATTTTCCAGCTAATTTTAATGCAAAGTCTAATACTTTTTGTCCATTCATCATTCCATAATCAACCATTGGTATTACATCAACTGGAATTCCTTTTGGTTCACATATTTTTTTTGCTTTTCCTAGAGTATATCCAACTTGTGGCCCTAAAAGTGCAACGTTTACACCATCTAAATTTTTATCCATTTGGCCTTCTGGAAAAGCTTCAATATCAGCTTCTATTCCTTTGGCCTTAGCTGCATCCTTCATTTTGTTTACTAAAAGACTTGTTGACATACCTGCTGCACAAAATAATCTAATTTTTATCATAATTTATTCCTCCTCAAATCTCTATTGATTTTTTATAATAAAATTTTTAATAAGTTTACATTTTAATTTAATCTACCACTATTTTAGCATTTCCTTAATTTCTAATTTTTATTTAACTAAAGTATTTACAATTTTTCTTAGTTCAATTATTTGTTCAATCAAATTCTTTTCTGTTATTGCTGTCATTAAATGGTCTTGTGCATGTACGAATAAAACAGACATATCTATTTTTTCACCATTTGCTTCTTGATGAAGAAACATTGTTTGTTCATCATGCGCTTTTCCTAATGCATCATTTGCTAATTCTAACTCTTTATCTGCTTCTTCATATTTTCCTTCATTAACATTGTTAAGAGCCATATAAGCATGATTCTTACAATCTCCAGCATTAATTATAATATTCATAATTGCCATTTCTAATTGTTCCATATTAAATCCCCCATTTTTAATTATTATTCTTTTACTTCTAAGTTGCACTAATTTATGAGTATTAATTTTTACCTTTTTATTAAATAATAATATCATTATATATTCTGCCTTTTTATTCACTTTTACTTATAGGGCAATCCATATTACATATTTATAGCATCATCTAATACTTTCTTGCCATTCATCATTCCATAGTCTACGCTATCTATTATTGAAATTTTCATTTCCTTCTCTGCATACTTTCTTTTGAATTTATCTAATAAATAGCCAACTTGCGGTCCTAATAATAATACATCTGTATCATTTTCATATTCACAAAATTTTGATTCTGCTGTAGCTCTTATTTCTACTTCTATTTTTTTATCCTTAGCTGCCTCCTCCATCTTTGAAACTAACATACTTGTTGAAAATCCACCTGCACAAATTAATGTGATTTTTTTCATGATAATTTCCCTTTCCTAAATTATAATTTGAGTTTTTCTAAAAAAATAATAGTAATTAATTTGAATTTCTACAGCTAACTATTCATTATCAAATTGTTTTATTAATTTTGTTTTAATTTTCTTATACCTATATATAAAGCAATAATGATGCCAACTTTTATTTTTAAACAAATTAATACGTTAATTAATGAACCCAAGTATTTGCAATGGTTTATAAAGAAAAGAAAAGGTTTTAAAAAAGCATAAATGTGTTTTACTTTTTTAAAACCTTTTAAAACACATTGTTAATGTGTTTTATTATTAAAAAAATTCATCAAACAACATATTTCATCATCTGAAATAGTAATCGAATATTTAGTATTTAAAGATGCACATGCATTCTTAATTATTCTATATAAATTAAAATTATCTTTTATATATTCATCTTTTCCTTCAAATTCATCTATAAATTCATTATCCTTAATCCTATCTATCATACAAGCTAAATGAAAAGTAATTCCAATAAGAATATTAGTGCTTATATTTACATTTAAAGCTTCACTAACAGTTACATTAAACTTCTTTATATCTTTCGAAACTATTCTCCCATCAATATTTTTTAATTGATGATCTAGCGTTTCTTCCATCTTTATATATGTTTTTTCTATATCTATAAGTTTTTGAATTTCCTCAGTTGATCTCCCATCAATAATATTATCCAACATAAACTGTGGATAATTGACATCTAATTCAAAAGGACTTACAAAACATATTAATACATATTTTCTTTTTAATTTTTCTATTCTTTCGTAGATATTTTCTTTTCCTATAAAATTTACTGGGACTATTTCTATTAGCTTCTTATCAAAACTTAAATTTCTCTCTAGTATTCCTTTTATCGTTTTAGCTCCACCTTCTCCAGTTGTACATACTGTTATTATTGATAGCTTTTTATCTTTTTCCTCTTCTGGCTTATAATCTAAAACATCATTATCATACAAGTTATTTACTTCTAAAGTTTCTCTGTATATTTCATCTAGCGAATATCCAATCATAGATTTTCTAGTTGCTTCTAATACATGAAGAGTACTAACTAATGGTATTGTTCTAGTTTTTAAGTTAAATGAATTTTCTATTTCTCTACCAAAGGTTGTGAGCGATCCCATATCTACCAAAAATAATATATCAGATTTTATTTTATGTTCTCTTATATATTCTTTAGTCTTCTCCAATATATTTTTAGGTTTTTCTTCTATAGGTGCATTAATTCCAATAGCATTTTGGGTTCCAAGAAGATTATTTACTGCATCTGCCATTGAAGTTGCTGTACTTAGTCCATGCGCTATTATTATTACTTTAACATCATTTTGTTTGTATTTAAAACTTTCACCATTATAACTTAAAAACATAGCTATAAATCCAGCTTCATCAATTGGCATATCTAAATCAAGCTTTTCATCTATCATCTTTAAAACATCTAATGATACACTAAATTCTTTTTTAAATTCTTCTCTTATACTATGTAATTTTGGATTTATAATTTTCTTATTTCTACGTATTCTATCTATAGAATTACTAATATGAACTGATAAGCCATAATAAATTTTTTTATCTAACTTTATTCCAAGTTTCTCTTCACAAAATGTTATAACCTCTTCTATTACATTCATAACATCTTCTTCTACAATACTTTTTATATTATTAATATCCACTTTATAGCTAAAGTTATTTACATACTTCTTGAAATAATCCCCTATATCTCTTTCTATCTCCTCCTCAAGTTCAGTACCATGTATTCCTTCCTTCTTAAGTTCTTGAGTTCTCAAATCTAACATTTCGTAAATATTTTCATCACTTGTATTTTGTTCAAATATTATGCCATTTTCATCCTTATCAAATATACAGTACCTTTTATTTATATCAATAAGCTTATTCCAAAGTTTTCTATGCTCTGTTTCCTTATAAAGACCTTCTCTTATATATGTTGGCAAATCTAAACTGCTTATTTTTATCTCATCTTTTCTATTTGATAAAAAATCAGCATATGCTTTAGCACAAGCAAGTTGTATATCTGTCCTTAATTGACCTACATTATTCTCACAATCATAAGACAAAAACGCTTTTATTGAATTTATTGACACCTTAATGCATTGTCCAAGTCTTCCAGATTCCTCCATCATAAATTGTTTTATAAGGTTGAATCTTTCCTCCATTCCCCTTTTCTTTAAATTAGGTATTGTTATAACCATAGGAATTCTTCGAGTAAAAGTCTTCAATAGTGTTGTATCTGGATTCTCAGTAGTTGCTGTTATTATTAGCACATTTACCTGTCTTTCACTTTCAGTTTCTCCAAGTCTTCTATATACGCCCTTATCCATAAAAGTGAAAAACATTTCCTGTCCCTCTGCTGGTAATCTATGTACTTCATCTAAAAATAAAATTCCTCCATTAGCTTTTTCCAATAAACCAACCTTATCACTCTCTGCCCCTGTATAAGCTCCCTTTTTTACTCCAAACAATTGTCCTAATAGTAACTGAGGATTATTTGCATAATCTGCACAATTAAATGTTATAAATGGACTCTCTAAGTCCTTAATCTTCATTTCAACAGCATATTTGTGTATTAAAGAAGCAAAGGTTGATTTGCCGACTCCCGTCTCTCCAAGTAACAAAATATTCATTCCATTAGGTGGATATAGTATAGCTGCTTTTGCCTGCTCAATTGCCGAATATAAGCTAGGATTTGACTCTGAAAACATCTTTATAATAGATAAATTTGAAGCATTGTGTTCTTCAATTATAGGTTTAAACAATGTAGGTTTTCCTTTTATCTTTGTAACTTTCCCTTCTGTGACTAACTTATTTAAATCATTACTTGCATTTGCTCTACTAAGGTGTAATTCTTCTGCTATATCTGATGCTGAAATTCCTTCTATATTAAATTCTACCAGTTCTTTAAGCTTCGCAAATACTAAATCAATTCTCTTTATCAATTAATATCCCCCCCTCTTTATACCTTTTCTCTAGTATTTAAATGTTTCTCTTAAGAAATTGATATTGTAAAACTTTTATTATATATATATATATATTCCAATAAATAAACTACATATATTCATTTACTATACATATATCATACATAGCTTTAATGTAGCAAATTAGTTAAAACATATATATACTCTTATTAACCATTCTATTGGATATCTTTAAAGAAACAATAATTATCTTTTCCTTTCTTTTTAGCCAAATATACTGCTTTATCTGCATTTTCAAAAAGCTCTTTAAAAGACTTCCCATGTTCAGGATACTTAGCAATTCCTATGCTTCCAGATACTTTATATTCTTTTGTTTCTCCTGCAAAATTCCTTCTAAATCCCTTAACTAATTCATCTGCTTTTTTATATAATAATTCTTCTGAACTTATTTCTTTTAAAAATACAACAAATTCATCTCCCCCTATTCTACCAATAATAGAATCCTCCGAAAAAACTTCTGCAAGCATTGAAGAAATACTCCTTAAGACTGTATCACCAGCTAAATGTCCTAAATTATCATTAATAGCTTTAAAATTATCTACGTCTATTACAAATAAAGCACTATTATCATTTATTCCCTCATTTTCTATATACTCTTCAATCATGTTTTGAGTATTTCCTTTATTAAATAATTCAGTCAAACTGTCTCTTTGAGCCTTAAATAAAAGAGCTTCACCTTTTATTTTTTCTTTATTAATATCAATTATTGCACCTACTGCCTTAAATATATTCCCATTTTCATCAAACATAGCAGTAATTCTTATTTTACACCAAATATAATCACCATTAGTTTTTCTAAGTCTAATTTCAATTTCTTCATATGTGTTTCCATTTATAATACTATTTAATAACTTTCCAAAATTCTTAATGTCTTCTTTATAAATAATGTTAGTTTCATATATTTTCTTACTAACCTCTTCCATAACTTGCAATGTACTAAATTTCTTTTTCCAATTTTCAGAAAAATTAATAGTATCTTTAATAATATCCCATTCAAAAATTATATCTTCTGTTTGAGACATAATTATGTGGTAACGTTCTTCACTATGCTTAAGCTCCTCTTGAATTATTTTAGATTCAGTTATATTTATTGCCACATTATAACTAAACACTTTATCATCTCTATTTTTAATTATTTGTCCATTATCTAATAACCATATAATACTTCCGTCTTTTCGCTTAATTCTATATTCAACATTATATTTATTAGATTTACTTAACTGTTCTTTTATTTCACTAATTACTCTTTCACGATCATTTTCATAAATTAAATTAATTATTTTTTTATCAAAAAGTTCTTTAAATTCATGCTTTTCATATCCTAAAAGATTTAAACAACCTCCACTTAAAAAATCAAAATAAAATTCTCCATCTTCTATTTTACATCGATGAACTCCACCTGGTATATTGGATGTTATAGATTGTAAGTTTCTATTCTTAGTTTCTATATATTGCTTGTTTTTTTCTATGCTATCCATCAAATCATTAAATGCTTCAGCTATTACTCCAAATTCATTATCTTTATCATATATAAATCTATCTCTATAGTCTCCTTGTTTTATTTTTCTTATAACTTTTAATAACTCATATATTGGTTTTGAAAAATAATTAATTATAAATGTATAAGAAATTATTGTAATTATCAAAATAAATATTAAAAATATAACTATACTAAATATATTTTTATCCCTAGGTGTATTAAATTTCTCCCAGTTAACAGAACTTAATACTATCCAACCAGTATCATTAATCCTTGAATAATGTCCTATTTTTTCAATTCCACCCATAGTATATTCTATTACTCCATTATGATTATTATCAAAATCTATTTTATCCCATTGTTGATACAAATTATTAGGAGTAGTAATTTTACTAATACTCTCTGTTAAATCTTCACTATTACTTGATGCAACAACACCATTTCCATCCATTATTACTATTTTGCCATCTTCAAAAAAACTTACATCGTTTACAATATTTTTGAAATAACTCATATTTATTACATTTGCTACAGCGCCTATATATTTATTTCCAAAAAATATTGGGCTCGCAATTACTACACTTTTATTTTTTTTATTAAGATCTTCTTTTTCTATAATATTTGTTATAACTACTTCATTATGCACAAGTTTTTCTAAATCTACCTTTGATAAGATTCCAGTTTTCCCAATATTCTCTTGATCACTCGATCCAATTACAACGCCTTCATTATTAATAAGTAATCCTGTATTCAAATAAAACTGTTGATTTTTTCTACTAATTAAAATACTATTTAATTCTTCAGTAATATATTGTTTATTTCCCTTATCTACTTTATTATTTGAATCAATTAGTAAATCTTTAATTAATGGTATACTTGCAATAATCTTAAGATCACTTATATTTTGATTAAAGAAATATTCTAAATGCATAGCTTGGTCATGAGCAGATGCTATAACATTTTCTTCAATTAATTCCTTATTCTTAGCATTAAATTTTGCAATACATATACTTGTTGAAATAATTACAGGTACTATTCCCAATATAATAGAAAAAATTATAAATCTCCTTCTTATATTCATATTTTCCCTCCTATAATCATTTAATAAATTAATTGAAATATTAAAATTTTTTCTCTAATACACAAATTAATTTTCCTTTCTATTTTTAATAGCTTACCTTACATTATCATCATTTATGAAAGATATTATATACTAATATTATCAAACTTTTTCATTATTATATATATTTTTTTATAATTAGAATTTTATAAAGAAATATATCTCCACTAAATCTATTCAAAGTTCTTTTATAATTTTGTTTTTACTTTTATACATTATGATTTTTAAAATTAGATAAATTAATAATTATATTCATGGAAAACCCTGCAATTTCAAGATTCATACAATAGAAAAAGTGCTAAACAAGCCATTGTTAATCAACTTGTTTAGCACTTTTATATTATCTTTTAATATTATTCAACTTCTGCAAATTGTGGTTCTTCACCGGTTTCTTCTTCTGGTGCTTTTGCTACAAAATAAACACCGCCTATAACCATTATACTGCATAAAATTATTTTTAAATCTATCACACGTTCATTAATGAATACATCAAAAATGATTGACCAAACAACATATGTTATATTTAACCCCATAGCTCTAGTTGCTCCAATTTTATAAATTGCATTATAGTAAAATAAATATGATATTGTTCCTGATAATGCAGTTGCTGCAATCCACCAAATTACGTTTGTCCTTAAAATCTCAAAGCTAAGCCCTATACCACCAACAATTGGAATTATTAAAACTCCATAAACAATTGCTGATGTTAATTGTCTTATTTGGAGTGCAGATTCTGACGATACTTCATCACCCTTCATTCCATATGCACATATAACACATTCACTACCCCATCCAAATACACATAACAAGGCACACAAGAATCCTACGAGACTAGTTCCAGCTTCACCTGCTGAATATCCAATTATTGATACACCTATAATTGCAAATATTAATCCAAGCCATGCTTTTTTATTCATTTTTTCTTTTAATATAAAATATGCTAAAATTGCTCCAACTGCTGGATATAATGATGAAATTATAGCTGTATAAGATGGTCCAATAAGTTTAACTGCAACTAAATATCCAGTCATTCCAACAGGTCCTCCCATAAGTGCTGCTAAAACAACAAATAAAGCACTCTTAGTTTTCATAGATCTAAATAAATTACCTAATTGTCTCTTAAATGCAAGATATATAAATGTCCAAACAGTTGAGAAAGCATCATGTAAAAATGCTGTTATAAATGGTGCTAAAAATACTGCACCATCTGGTAAAAATGGACTCATACCAAGTATTATTGCCATCAAAACTGTATCCAATCCCCAAGTAATAGCTGAAGTTATCCCACTCATTACACCAACTTTATGATTTCCTTTATTGATTTCCATAAAAAATCCCCCTTAAATATAATGCTTATTATTGTTATACAATTCTTACTTTTCAATTTCTAATACTAAATTTCTTTACTAAAATCTTAAATGTTTCTTAAGTAACCATCAATAATATTTTTCACCTAAAAATATTATTAATACTATAATTCAACCTAATTTTGTTCAAGTTCATTTTGTGAACACCATTATATTATCATTGTTCATTGTTCATAGCAATATGTTCAGAAAAAATAATAAAAAAATTCCTAAAAACAGAAATATATTTTCTATTTTTAGGACTTCTCCATACATAAATTCAATTTTTGTAACTTAACAACTTACTGTCCTATTTATCTTGATGATTATCTCATTGACATAGTTCCATCTGTATTCAAATAATAGCAATTAGTCCATAACTATCAAAGTGATACTAACTAATTTCAATATAAATACAACCTACTCTTGTTGACCCCTTTTCATTTTTCAAATTGGAATTGTTTGAGTAACTTTTCCAAAAAAAGTTGCAAAAGAGATCTTAATCTCTTATTAAGATTTAGAACTAAAAGGCAGTATTAATTACACACATAATTTAATATTAAGCTTTCCAAAAGTATTTTTAAATACTAATTTAACAATATCTTCTCAAATAAATAATTATTCAACTTTCTCTTTATTATTTAATTTTAAGCTTTACAAGCAATTTATTGGTTATCTCAAAAAATACTTCATCCTTAGTAATCATAAGTATACACAAATAAACTAATCCACAGGTTACAACTTCAACTACACACGCAATAAGTATATTATCTATAACAAATTTTATTCCAAATGTTATTGGTATAAACACTAATGAATAATAAAAATATTTAATATTTTCATATTCAAATAAATGTATATCTAGTTTTATAACCTTTTTAACCATTCTATATTCTAGTATTAATATAATTACATTAGCAACAAGAGTAGTAGCTATAGCCGTTACCATATTAAAGTTTCCTGTAATAATTAAGGTTACATTAAATATCAAATTAATAACTCCACCAATTAATACTAATATTGCATCCTCTTTTTCTTTTCCATGAAGATATATTATTTGATTTGCTATTACGCTTTCAATTCCAATGACTAGCATATGTATTGCAAATATAAACATTACTGGAACTGCTCCCAGGAAATCTTTTCCGCCAAATATATATATTGCTTCTTTAGAAAGGCAAAATAAACCTATAGCTGCTGGAAATAAAACTATAAAGTATATTCTTACTACTTTTTTTAATAATTTTAAATACTCACTTCTCGATTCTTTTCCTAAATAATTAGAAAGTCTTGGCATCGTAACTTGAACTAATGTTAATAATAATGTACTTATTATACTCGCTACCCTTTGAGCCATGTAATAATAACCAACAGCTGTAGTTCCACCTGCACTGTCTTTTAACATTATCTTATCAAGTTGAGTATATAAAACACCAGTACTAGTAAGAATTACTACATAAAGCATAGGTCTTATATGTTTAAGAATTTCTAAATTGGAAAAATCAAACTTTAATTTTTTCTTCACATATATAAAACTTATTATGTTATTTATAAAGTTAAATCCTACAACTAAATATAAATAAAATATAAAGTCTCCCTTTTCTCTTACAAATAATAAAATTATTGCTGAATATATTATTCTAACTGCCATTGTTTTAATAGCAATAAAATCATAATTTTCTACAGCCTCATTAACCCATTCCACATAAAACATATTAAAAACTAAGTTAAAGCCTAAAACTATACATGTATAAAAATATGGTTGATCTTTATAATAAATGGCTACAAATGTCATATATGCAACAGATGCAACAATATTTGTAATAACCGTAAAAACAAATAAACTTGTAAATGTCTGACTAAGTTTAGTTTTATCATCACGAACTTTACTTATTTCTCTCAAACCATATTGATAAATCCCAAAACTAGCAAATATCAAAAAATATGCAGTTAAGGAATCTCCATATCCCATGTACCCATATAATTCATCTCCAAATGATCTACTAACTAAAGGTATTACGAGTATTGGCAAAATTATATTAAATAAATTTAGCATTGCTTTAAAAATTGCATTCTTTGAAATTGATTTAGCCATTTTTTCTAGCCTCCATAAATAAAAGCACATCAAAAACTATCTATATATGCTCTTATAACTTTCTTTTTTCACTTTTTCAATTGTACATTCAAGACTATTTATTGTCAATTTACTTTACAATTTTATATATTTTATTGAAATTTATGGACTTTTTTATCATTATTAGTTATAATTAAACTAACGTTTGTTAGTTTTAAATTAAAATTCTATTATTGCTGTATTTTTGAATATTTTTCAAACGCTATAATAATATATTGGTGATTTGTGTATAAATAATAATATTATCATCGGGAGTTATTCAGAAACTTTCATGCTTGAAATTTTAAATTCGCTTATTTATATATAATCAAATTTCAAAATACAGCTAATAATATTTAACAAGGAGTTTTTATGAATACAAAAGAAAAAATTATCTATGAATCCTTAACACTTTTTTCAACAAAAGGCTTTAATGCTATATCTGTTAGAGATATTGCTAAAGCAGTTGGAATTAAAGCAAGCTCCCTTTACAATCATTTCAAAAATAAACAAGATATTTTTGATACTATAATTGGAAAGTATTCAGCGCATATAAATAATTTTTTTTCAAATATGAAAATAGAAACTGATAGTAATGGAATTACGCTTAATAATATTAAATGGACTGACGATCAATTTTTTATTAAAAGCTTAGATATATTTAGATTTTGCTTACAAGATGAATATATGGTTAAGTTTAGAAAATTGCTTACAATTGAACGCTTTAATAACTCTAAAATAGCAGATTTATATAATAAATTATTTATTGAGGATGTACTTAATTTTCAATCAAAAATATTTGAATCACTGATAAATTCAAATATTTTAATAAAAAAAGATCCATATACTTTAGCTATTCAATTTTACTCTCCAGTTTTTTTATTATCTTATAGACATGATTCTATAACAGATAACGAACTTACGTCATTAAAAAAACACATTCGTGAATTTAAAGATATATATACATTGAAAGGATGATATCTGTGAATATTTCCATTGTTTATGGAACTACCATAAGAGCATGCACATATAATTGTGTTCAAATGTTATTAAATAATCTTAGGCTTAATATTTCTATAAATGTTACGGAATTTTTTTTAGAAAAAGATTCCTCTAATTATTCTGATGAATTTTTTTCGTGTTCTATAAATAATGAATTCATTTTTCCTAATTGTACTCCCATTGATTACCTTACAAATTCCCTTAATAATTCTGATTTAATAATACTTGCATGTCCAGTAATTCAATGTAATATGACCACAGAACTAAAATCACTCTTAGAACATTTGTTTTATAAATCCATTGAATATAATACAAAATCGATCATGAATAATAAGATTGGTTTAGTGATATCGACTACATCCGGTGCTGGATTGTCTTATATCACCAATAAATTGAAAAAGAATTTAATTTTCTGGGGAGTACATAATGTATTTAGATTTTCTAAAACTCTTTACGAAATGAATTGGGACAATGTAGATTTAAAAACAAAATTAAAAATAAATAAAAAGTTTTTTAAACTTTCTAATAAAATATTGAATATATATATAAACTCATCATATATAAAAAATAATATTTCTAATAAAACAACATCTTATAAAGATGAGCCTATTTTTAAAAATAAATATAGCAATATAATCAATGTTAATTTTCACAAAAAACATACATATGCTCATGACATAAGAAACATTCATTAATACATACCTGATTATAATAAATATTTATACATATAATCTATAAATATTGCATACATAATATAGTCGACTAAATAAAGTACATATGCTTATTTAATATTACATAACTTTAATGTAAACATTAATTAAAACTTATATATTAAATAAAATTCAAGTAATATATTTAGTCATAAAACAAAGAGTACTTTAATGGTTAAATCTCACATTAAAAGTACTCTTTTTATTTGAATATAAGTCTATATTTTAAGTGTTTTTTTAAGGTATTCCAAATCTTCAAGTGAATCTATTTCAAATATATCATCTGATTGTATTTTTTCAATATATACATCCATATCATTAAGATTATCTACAGCAATATTATCCCAATATATATCCGTTGAATTATTTATTTCAATAGCTTCTTGAACTTTTTTGCATATTAATCTTGCATCTTTTGCTGTCCAGAAAGATGCTCCTGACATTATAAAATTAGGTTTATCACCTTCTTTTCCAATATCAACTCCAAATATCTTTCCCGAATCATCATATTTCAAAATCCACTCACCTATTAAGTTTTCTTTACAAGCTGAATAATATACTGATAAATTCGGCTTATTCTTCGGTAAAAAATTCCTTGTTATGTAATTATCAGCATCTATAACAAATGCATCTTCAAGATATTCTCTAACTAAATACATTGTATAAATATTATTATAAATATCATATTTATCATTAACCACTTTAATTAAATTATATTTTTTAACCAAATCATTAAATTTCTCATGTAAATAACCAGTCAAAACTATAATTTCATCAATTCCAGCTTCTTTTAAATTGATTATCTGTCTTTCAAGCAAAGACATTCCATTAACTTCTATTAAAGATTTTGGTGTATTTTCAGTCAGTGGTCTTAACCTAGTCCCCATGCCTGCTGCCATTAAAATTGCTCTCATATCGCACCTCTTTTAAATTGACAATGTACATTTGAAATTGCACATTGTCAATTGTTAATCATTTAAAGTTTTTCTAAGTATTCCTTAGCTCTATTATATCTATCTATTCCATAAGTACCAAAGTCATCACCTTCTGCCTCTTTAATTAAGGTCCAAACTGACCATAAAGTATCTTGGCATATTTGGTGAATTAACAATCTTCTTCTAAAATCCTTATCTGCTTCTTTTCCTTTAAAGTATAATCTAAACATTAGTTCTATATCATTTTCTGAAAATTCATTTTCTAATGATAATGCTGCTAAATCCCACATATCATCATTAATTCCACTATACTCCCAGTCAATTAAATAAATTCTACCTTCAGTATCCTTAACAAAATTTTCAGAAACCAAATCATTATGAGATGGTACAAATACTCTTTTACAGACTTTTAATTCTTCTTCAAGAGCCATTACCTTTGCTCTTACTTCATCATAATCATCAAAAAAACTTCCTCTATCTTGTCTTAAAATATCCTCATATTTTTCAAGTTCTCTAAATGCACTAAATTCATTATCCATATGAAAATCAGTTGATTCATGCAATTCTCTTAAAATATCAGTAACTTGCTTTAAATTTTCTTCTTTTTTAATGCTTCTATGAGTTAATGTTTCAGCATTTTCTATAAACTTAGATATCTTAACACCCGTTTCAAGATTAAAATAAGGTACTTCTACATTATATCCCTTTTCTGATGCAATTGCAGAATTAAACATTTCCGTGCTTCTATTAATCATTTGTTCTGTACCAGTTCCTGCAACTCTTAAGATATATCTGTTTCCTTTAACACATATTCTATAGTTTTTATTTGTCATACCTCCTGCTGGCTCAACTTCAGTAATATCATCATCCTTAACCTTTAAAGATTCACAAATAATATTCTTTATATTATTTATTTCATAACTAAGTTCTCTTCTTCTTATAGTTGGATAAAGATAATTCTTAATTTTCTCATATTCTTTATTACTATCTGCATCTCCCCAAGCAAGGTCATCTATTTTAACAAATCCAATATTATAATTTCTCGCTACGTCTAAAAGTACATATTCATAATTTAAATAGGGATTGACATTTCCTTTAAATTCTTCTAACATCATTGTGTATAATTTATAAGAAATCTTTGTAAGCCCTATCATTTCTCCATCAATCCTGTTAAATTGATGAATATCTTTTGACATCTTAAATAAATGGTTATCTCTTATTTCAACAAATGCCTCATCACCAGAACCACTTTCATTGGTGAAAAGTATACAATCACGATTTTCACTTTCTGCCAATTCCTTAATAGCTCTTTTTTCAAAAACTAAATCATTTTCTATAAGTAAAAAGTCATCATCAATATAATCCTTTGCTAAGGATAAAGAATGCATAGTTCCAGTCCATCTATAAGTATCACTCTTTACTAAAATTATATTTTTACTGTTTTTAAAACACTCTTCATAGTACTGACTTTCATAACCAGTCACAATAACAATTTTAGTTATTCCATTTTCTTTTAAAATATTTAGAGTTCTATCAATTAACTTAAAATCTTCTATTTCTAGCATTCCTACTGGTTTATCAAACTCTTCTGTTTTCCCTGCAGCTAATATTACAGCTTGCCTTACAATTTTCTTTTCTTCTTCATGAAGCTTTAATCTAGTACTTTTTGCTGATGCAATATTTTCTTCTAAAAACTTCATTCCTTTTTCAGTTACTTTATATAAGGTTCCTCGATTATTAGTTATTCTATCTATAAATCCATCTATAGTAAACTCCTTCAACACTGCATTGACCTTACCAAGAGACATATTGGTTCTTTTTGCTAATTCTCTTTGATTAATATTAAAATTATCATTTAATGATTTTAAAAGTTCTAATTTATCCTCTAACATAATACCCTCCATCAATTTTATTCACAATAAATAGTTAATAACTCACACTCTTTAAATACAATTGTTGATAAAAACATAAAAAGTTTCCTTTGTTCGAAATATGAACTACATTTATTATATTACCTAAAATTGTTGCTGTCAATTATCGCTTTCCAATTTTCCACTTTTTACTCAAGATTATTTATAAGCAAATAAGCAGGGTTGACACTGCACATAGCAATTTCAACCCTGCTTTAATATTAGTTAAATAATTAAACACTTTTATTGTGATTCCAATTTATATTTAGTACATAACTCCGTCTGCACCAAAATTATATATTCCATCATCAATATACATACTTTGACTAGTTATCATCTCACCTTCTGGTGTGAAATAATACCAATGCCCATTTAAACTTAACCATCCTTTTTGCATAACTCCATTTAAACCTAAGTAATACCATTTATTATTTTGATTCAACCATCCAGTTTTTACTGCTCCTGTGCTTGGATCTAGATAATATGATTTACCACCAACTTCTTTTCTCCATCCTGTTGCCTTATATCCTTTTGAATTTAAGTAGTACAATACACCTTTAGTGCTTATCCATTTATCTTTAACTTGTCTACCTTTATTATCGAAATAAACAGACTTTCCATCTACTGTACCCCATTCTTCATACTTACTTAAATCTACCCAGGCATCATCGATATCATCATAGAATACATCATCTTCATCATCGTCATCTGTATTATCTATAGGTGAATCTGTTCTATAAATCTCAAAATTATAAGTTTTACTCTCACTTCCGTCTTCTGATGTTACCTTTATCTCCATATCAGTCTCTTGTGAACCCTTAAGATCTATTGTTATTGGAGTTCCTGTGTATTTTGTTCCATTTACAGTAATTCTAGAATTAGCCTCTTCTGGAACTGGTGAAACTTTAAGTTTATTTATAGATTGATCTACACGTATTTTATTTGGATCTTTATCTGCATCAAAAGTAAAATCTCCATTATCTGTTACTACATTTTTCAATAGCGCACTAGCACTTCTTTCGTCATTTTTAATTGTAAGATTATATGTTTTAGTAGTAACTCCATCTTCTGCTGTAACAACTATATTGATATTAGTGGTTCCATTAGTAGTTAAAGGAAAGTCAAAAGCTTCTCCTGAAACCAAACCATACTCATCTCCAGTTTCAGCAATAGTTGCTGTAATATCCTTAGCCTTACTACTTGCTGCAGTTACAGTTATAGCTGATGATGTATCAATTTTAGGAACTGTGACAGTATAATTAGTTTTGTCAGTGGAAAAACCACTAGTTCCATCTGTAGATTTTATACTTCCATTACTTGCCTTCATATTAGTTAATGAAGCATCAGTAGACTTTGTAACAGTAGTATCCGTTTGATCTGGGTTTTTAGCTACATAAAATGTATACTTTTCTCCTAAAGGATATGCTGTAGTACTTTCTACTTCTGTTGTTTCAACGCCATCTTTTACTTTATAAACAATTTGATCATAGTAAGCTTGAACTATTATTTTTTTGTAATTTGTTACATCAACATTAACTCTTGCATCTTTATCTAAATTTGGAATTTCAGTTACATTATCGCTTTGAGTGCTAGTACCACCCCAAACTTTTATATACTCTCTTCTCACACCAGTTTTAGTAACTGTATTTGGACTATTAAGATCAATATAAACATTATTGGTTGTACTGTCTTTAAAATTCAAATTATACGTACGTCTGCTTGAATCAAAATCTATTTTGTCAGCTTCACTAGTTCTTCCTGGTTGAGTTAAATATGCATTACCATCAACACTAAAGTTTACTGTGCTTGTTTCCGTATCATTTATAGTCTTAACGTCTAATTGATAGATTGCTAAAGGTGAAGTTCCTTCCTTTACATTACCATCCTTGCCTTCATATACCTCTACCCATAATTGGTTATTTTGACCTTTATTAAAATCTACATATGGAGTCGTTTCTCCATTTATAATTCTAGAACTTACAACTGAGCCACCATCATAGTGATTACTCAATTTAAATGCTACATTTCCTGTAGTTCCCAAAGTTGGCACCATAGCTATCATTTGAGCTCTTTTATCTATATTTATTGTTCCTTTATAAATTTTCACTCCATTATTATCGGTTGTTACAGTGAAGTTCTTGTCAACATATGCTTCAACGGTACTATCTGCATTATAGTATAGCTTTTTTATTCCAGCATCTCTTAATGTATAATCCTTACTAGAGGCTATTGTATTATATTTTAATTGTATAGCATATGACTTAACAACATTATTTTGACCTGTGTCATCTTTAACTCTAGCTACAATCAAATCTGATGATGTCAAATTAGTTAAAAAACCCGAAATCGTATTTCCATTTGTACTTATATTATTGGTATCATCAACACCATTTTTATATATTGTCGCATTATCTGCAGATAATCCATTAAAAGTCATTGAGTATTTTAATGTCATAACTGCATCTGATATAGAAAAATTATATCTAAGAGGGCAATTTGGATCTGATACCCCTTCTTCTGTAAATAAGAAAGGGTCTTTATTATCCTTTGGAGTTGTGCTTTCATCATATTCCTTCTTAGTCTTAACAAGATAAGAATCAAAAATCATTTTTTTGATTTTTGTTTGGACAAACTTATTTGCATGTTGAATAACCATTTCTGCTGAACCTGTTTTCGATGGATAATACTCATTCTCTAAATTTTGAAAATCATCTACTTTTTTAGTTGCATCTGTAGGATAAGCAGGATCTTGTTTTCCTTTATTAAATATTTGTTTTTCTCTTATTCTATATTTAATTATATTAACACCATAAGGTAATCCTTCTATTTTTATACCTATTTTTTTATTATTATTTATATCAGTAACCAACTCTGTTCCTTCGCCAATTTTTGCTCCAATCACAGATAATTTATCATTGTTTTCCTGTAAAGTTGCTCCATTTAACTCAATTCCATCAATATTAGTTACTATAACTTCTTGTTCAATTACTCCTTTTTGACCAATTGCTATATCATTTAGAGTCTTAACTTGATAATCAACTGATAATGTAAAACTATCATATCGATTATCTGTAGCATATTCTCCGTTGACTATATTAATGCTACCACCTGATTCACTAGATGCTCCACTCACTTGTATTTGTGTCGTCATAGCATTGGCAGCTTTTCCATTTGAACCTATTTGCATTGGTAAAAATGAAATTATACTTGCAAATACTATAGATAATGCCACGAGTCTTTTTCCTGTTTTCTTCATTCTTGTCACCCTCCTAAATTGTATCTTTAAATTTAATTTTAACGTTAGTCATAATTAATCTATATTTAACATATTATTTTTTTCTCTTTATTTCCATAATACTACGAAAATGCCACATTATTTATATCGAACTATTTAACATTATCTTTAGTAAATTTACCATATTCATTAAACTTATTATTTATATTGATAACTTCATATTTATATACACTATTTTTTCAAATTCCTCCTATACTTAAATGGAATTTAAGTACAAAAAAACCTTCCATTATATAGTACATCTGCATATATCCTGGAAGGTACCTTTATTTGATTTTTTATTCTAAGATTTTGCTTTAAATGATTTTTTACACTTTGGACATGTAATAGTTATACTGCCTTGACCTCTTGGCACACGTAATCTTTGCTTACAATCTGGACAGTTAAAATACTTATGAGTTTTGAAATTCTTTGCTACGCCTAACTTCTGCTTAGACCATCTAATCGCAGAGTTTTCCAACTTTAGGTATTTATAATTTTCACGTTGACGTTTAAATATATTTTTTGAAAATATTCTATAAATACATATAATTGTTGGAATATATGCTATAACGGATAAAATTGATAAAGACTTTGGTAGAAGACCTACTATTACTAATAGTAATAGTGACAAAAAAAGTAATGCCCTTGATAGATTATCTCCTCCATATCTCCCATCCATAATTTTTTTTAACCAATTCATTTTCTCCACCCCACTTACCTAGAAATAAAAATCTAATTTTAAATATAATTATTTAAAATACTATTACTTTAAAATATAATCTAATATGGCAAAAGTATCAATGTATATAATATAAATAATACATTAAATTTTTATAAAACTTTACTGTTACCACTTTATTATATTTTAATCTTTTACTTAAATTCCTTCAAAGTGTTTTAATAAGTTTTATCTTGAACTTTAAATTTAGCTTTTAAAATTCGAAATAATCTATATGATAAAAGACGCATCAATACTACATTGATACGCCTTTTATTATATAGATTTACATTGCTGAGGATATTGCATTTACAATTGCATCAGCTTCTAAGTCTTGATAAGAAGAAGAGGCATTTTTTTGTGCTTCATCTGGATTGGTTATAAATCCACATTCAATTAAAACTGCTGGCATAGTTGTATTTCTACAAACAAATAAATTACCATCCTTAGCACCTCTATTTATCGCTCCAGTACTATTTGTAATAGTTGTCGCAATAGATGTTGCCAGATTCTTACTTGCTGACAGCCTTGAATCACTGTATATTCCACCAAAATTGTCATCCTGTGGATTTGAACTATAATAAACTTCAACTCCACTAGCTGCTGCTGAAGCTGAATTATGGTGTATACTTACAAATAAATCAGCACGCGCATTGTTAGCAATATTTACTCTCTTTGTAAGACTTTCAGTTACACTTGATGTTTCTCTATCTGATGAATTTCTTGTCATAATAACCTTATATCCTTGCGCTTCAAGCTTTACTTTTACCTTAACTGCAACCTGCATATTTAATTCTCTTTCAGAATATGTGACTCCGCTATTAGTTGCATAAGCTCCATCATCTCCACCAAAGTTATGCCCTGGATCTATAACTATTACTTTAGTTGAAGCTCCTGGTACTTTCTCTCCTCTTTTTCCATCCTTATCTATATTCCAACCATTCACAATGGTATCTTTAGCCATAATCCCTGTGATTGGATCTAAATAATAAGTATCATTTCCGTATTTTACCCAACCAGTCATTCTAGCACCAGAACTTTTTAACCAATACCAATCATCACCAAGTTTAGTCCATCCTGTTGCCATTATTCCATTTGAATATATATAATACGAATTACCATTTACCTTAATCCAACCTGTCATCATTTCTCCACTAGGATTAAAGTAATACCATTGTCCACTAATTTGAAACCAACCTATTCTCATCGCACCACTTGCGTCTAAGAAGTATTTCTTATTTTCAATCAATTTCAAACCTGTTGTCATACTTCCATCACCTTGAAGATAATACCACTTACCACTATCTCGGAGCCATCCAGTATGCATTGCTCCACCTTCATTAAGGTAGTACCAATTATTACCTGTTTGAAACCAACCTTTAGCCATAACACCGTTACTATATAAGTAATACCAATTTTGATCTGGTTTAATCCACCCATTTGCCTTGTTGTTGTCTGATTTGTAATAATACCAGTCTCCACCCTCATATCTCCATCCAATTGATGATGAAATATTTGTACTATTATTAGACGAACTTTTTATAGGTTCAGTTGCTTGCAATCCTGTTGGCATATTTACTGTGTTTGTTGTAGATTTATTAGTTTCTGACTTTGTTGTCGTATTAGTTCCTGTAGTTGAATTTGTATTGTTTGTGCTTGAATTTGTTGTCCCTGAAGTTTTATCTTTGTTATCAACAACTTCAGTTTTAGATGTAATTCCTGATGAACGCATTAAATCATCATAAGACTTATTAACTTCTTCACCATATGTAAGACTTGGTGCCCATTTTCCACCTAGGGCATTTACTGTTAATGCTTTACCTTTGATAGTAATAAAATGCCTTGGATCATATGTAGTGCTTCTTGGATATCCATCAGCACCTGCATAAAGTGCTAAGTGATCTAAATGTGCTTGTACACCTTCGTCCCATGAATTAAATTTTTGATGAGCATTTGGATCAGTATCAGAGCCACCGACAACCGTCTTCATTCCACAAGGGTTTTTGTAGCTATCATTTAAAACTCCACCAAATTTACCATATCCAGTTTCTTTAGCTGCTTGTACATATGCAATAGCTGGATTAACATTTCCATGGGTTTTCGCATACTTCCAATATAACTGTGCAAGTCCAACAAAATTATCAGTTGCACCGTTAGATTTAGCCCACTGCTCAGCTTGTTTTGCTGTAACCTCTGTCTGAGATATTATTTTGTTATCTGCTGTATCAGCTTGTGCATTGGCTCCTGGTATTAATAATAAAACCATTACAAAAGCAAATAGAAATCTAGTCAATCTCTTAATAGTCTTCAAAACAGTTTTCCTCCGTTCTGTTTAGTTTTACTTCATATAAAAATTCTTTAAATAGTAAATACTAGTTTAAAATATTTATCTCATTATATAATACAAACACTTAATTTATTTTAGGTACTTTATGCGACAAATAAGTTTTATTTTTCACAAGAAAATACTGTCTTAATTGTCACAAAACACATCCCCAATCAAATAATTAACAATGAAATATTAGCGAATGAACTTAAAATAACTTCAAGTATTTTTAAAATGCAGTTTTCAAATTCAATATAGAAAATTAAATTTCAAATTTGAAGTAAAACTCCAAAAATGAGAGCCCAAACTATTTCTATTTGGACTCTCAAACTTTCAATTATATATTGGGATACTTAAACTCTCACAGTAGGTTTACACGAATCACGTTTTCCAACTTTATTACCATAACTTTTTATAAGCATTTACAACTCAATTATATATCACACATTATCAATTTTAGATAATTTAAATGTTCCCAGCAATAACTTCTGCTATAGCTTCCGCTACTTTTTGTTGGCTAGCTGGATCTGCACATCTTATTGCTTCTTCCTTGTTTGTTATAAATCCTGTTTCAACTAATACTGCTGGCATATTTACATTTCTACATACACGTAAATTTTGATCACGTCCATGTCTATTATATAAATTAACCTTATTGGCAATATTGTCAACTATAAGAGTCGCCATTTTCTTACTTTTTTCTATCTTAGCACTATCTGTTTTTCCTCCAAAACTAGCATCTTGAGGAGTACTAGTATAAAGACCTGTTACTCCATATGCTGCTGCTGAAGTGAAAGAATCATGATGTATGCTTATGAAGAAATCAGCTTTAGCATTATTAGCAATAGTTGCTCTTTTATCAAGACTTGCCGTTTCTTCTAATGTTTCTCTGTCATTTTCATTTCTAGTCATCACTACATTATAGCCTCTTTTTTCAAGTTCTGCTTTAAGTTTTGATGCAACTTGCATATTTAATACCGTTTCACTATATTTTACTCCCTCTATTTCAGATGAAGCTCCATTGTCCCCGCCATAATTATGACCTGGATCTATAACAATAGTCTTCTTACCATTTGAACCATTGTTATTTGTAGGATTAACTAATGGATTGTTATTTGTGTTGTTTGAATTATTTGTATTGTTTTCACTAGATGAATTTTTTCTTTTTCCATCAGAACCGATTTTATAACCTTCAATTGTAGTACTCGTAACCATTCTTCCTGTAGCTGGATCTAAATAATATGAATCTCCATTAGATGTAGTCCATCCAGTTGCCATAGCTCCACTTTCTTTTAAGTAATGCCATGTTCCACTAAGACTAATCCATCCCTTAGCCATTGCTCCAGTATCATATAAGTAATAACTATTTGCACCATCTTTAATCCAGCCTGTTGCCATGCTTCCATCTTGATTAAAGTAATACCAGTAATTATTTTGGCTTATCCAACCAGTTGCCATTGATCCGCTGCCATTAAACATATATGTCTTACTGTTTATTTTATTAAGACCAGTTACCATACTTCCATCACCTTGGAAGTAATATGAATTATCATCTTCTTTAAACCAGCCAGTCTTTATTTTTCCGCTTTTTTCAAAGTAATACCATTTATCATTTAATTTAAGCCATCCATCTTTTTCTGCCATAGCTCCTGAATCTTTTAAATAATACAATGATGAACCGTCAGATTGAATTCCAGTTGTCATAACGCCCGAATTATTGAAAAGGTACCAATCATTATTTATTTTCTTCCAACCTTTTACTAAGATTCCTGAAGAATCAAGATAATACCATTTTCCATTATCATTATTCCATCCTGTTACCATTTTTCCATCATCATTTAAATAATACCAGCTGCTATCTGGTTTAATCCATCCAATTGCTTTTGTATTATCTGATTTATAGTAATACCAAGCTCCTTTTTCATTTTTCCAACCAATATTTGATGTTATGCTTGGAGTATCATCATTAGGTTTATTTATTACTTGTGCTTGATTTTCCGCAATAACATCTGTTGCCGTTAATGGATTTGGTTTACTTTCACTTTTTCCTGGATTTGGTACTGCATTTGATGTTTCATTGGTATCATCATCTTTAGTATCTTCTTGATCCTTTTCATACTCTACTCCAGCAAAATCCATTAAATTTTTATAAATCTTATTTACTTCTTCACCATATGTAGCACTTGGAGCCCAGTTTCCACCTAAAGAATTTACTGTAGTTGCTACTCCTTTTCTAGTTGCATAATGTCTTGGATCAGGAGTATCACGCTTTGGATATCCCTTAGCTCCTGCATATAAAGCTAAATGATCCAGATGTGCTTGTACACCTTCATCCCAAGTTTTAAATTTTTGGTGAGCATCTTTATCCGTATCTCCTCCACCAGCTGCTATTTTTAACCCACATGGATTCTTATAACTTTCATCAATAACGCCACCAAATCTTCCATACCCAGTTTCTTTTGCTGCTTGTGCATATGCAATAGCTGGATTAACATCACCACTTTCAGGTGAATATTCAAAGTAAAGATCTGCAAGACCAATAAATGTATCTGTTGCACCCTTAGATTTCGCCCATTTTTTTGCATCCTTTGCAGTAACTTCAGTACTTGATATTATTTTAAAATCAGTAGTTGCAGCTTGTACATTTAATGCTGGAACTAAAGCTAATAACATTCCACAAGTTAAAACAAAGGTAATAATTTTCTTTTTTATATTCAAAACAGTCTGTCACCTCCTATATTAAATTCTAACAAAAAAAGCTATAGCATTAAAGGGAATTTTAAAAAATTATAGTTTTTTTAATATATATTTATAATTATTCTTCTTATAAATATCAATTTACTCTTTTAAGTACGCTTTACATACACACTTAACCCCTAATATCTACTCATCCATTTTCATATTCTAAATATATTATTTTATTTACAAAAGCATCACTCTTAATATGTTAGTACTTAAGTTTTCCTTTTTGTTTAACATTCTTCTGCAATAATATTCACATATCTAATACTAGGAATCTTTAAATCTTTCCATGATTTGAATGAAATTCGCTTCTCTTTTTATAAAAGCCTCAACAATATCTGGATCAAAATGAGTCCCTCTTCCCTCTAGAATGATATTCTTAGCTTCATTATGAGTGAATGCACCCTTATAAACTCTTTTACTGATAAGGGCATCATAAACATCACTAAGTGCCATAAGTCTCCCTGATATAGGAATTTCTTTTTGCGACATACCACTCGGGTATCCTGAGCCATCCCATTTTTCATGATGTGTTAATGCAATTTCTTTAGCTAAAGTCAAAAAGGATTCTTCTCCAAGTTCTTTTATACCCACCATTAACGATTCTCCACCATAAATTGTATGCTTTTTCATTTCTTCAAACTCTTCCGCAGTTAATTTTCCAGGCTTAAGAAGAATCTCATCTTTCACTCCTACTTTGCCGATATCATGTAATGGTGCTGATTTATAAAGTAGTTCAATATATTCATCTGTAAGTATATCCTTATATTCTTTATTCTCTTGCATCTCCAATGCCAATTCTCTAATATATTCTTGTGTTCTCTTTATATGTTGCCCAGTCTCAGGATCTCTCGTTTCAGCTAAAGCAGCTAAACAGTATATTGTAGCAGAGTTTGTTCTTTCAATTAGCTTAGTTCTTTCTTTTACCTTTTCTTCCAAAATACTATTTTGACTTTCTAACACTAGACGTGCGTCTTCAAGTCTAAGCTGTGTCTTAACCCTAGCTTTAACTTCAACAATTTCAAAAGGTTTAGTAACGTAATCCACTGCCCCCAGGGAAAAACCCTTAGTTTTTGAATCACTATCAGTTATTGCAGATAACAAAATGACAGGTATATGATTTAAAATTGGGTTTTCCTTCAACTTTTTTAAAACTTCATATCCATCCATCTCTGGCATCATAATATCTAGTAGAATTAAATCTGGTTTTTGTTCTTCAATTAACTCAATAGCAACTAATCCATTAATAGCAACAATTAATTCATATTCATCTTGAAGTGCTTCAACTAGAATATCAATATTCATTTCTGTATCATCTACTATCATTATTGTTTTTTGTCTATACATTATTTTTCTCCCTTACAATATTTATTAGTTCTTCAACCAATTCTTTAGCTTCTTTAAAACGATAGCGATCTACAAGTCTTTTTATTTCTCTAATTTTGCTCACAAAACTTATATTTTCAGTATTTGCTACTAAATAATTCATACTTTCCTTTATTTCTTTAGCACGAGCTTTTTGTAAATCTTCCAATAATTTAGTTAAGACTTCATAAATATCAAAATTTAAACTTAATTGTTTTTCCTCTAAATCCTTTTGTGATACAATCTCTGCAATTTTATTCAAAAGTTCTTTATTTAAAGCAGAAAGTTCTATAAGATCTTTATTTAAACTCTCATCATCATAAGACTCATATTTTTCTTCAAACTGAATAATAAATCTATTAAGTTTCATGGCTCCTATATTTCCTGTAACGCCCTTAAGACTATGAATAAATCGTTTGGCATCATCATATTTTTTATTTATCCTCATATCAGAGAACTCATTTACTAAATTACTATAATTATCATAATATCTCTTTAATAAATCATAATAGAAATTTTCTTTATTCCCTAATCGAATTAAAGTTTTATCAAAATCTAAAGTTTCAAATTCTTCGTTAACAATTTTCTTTAAAGGCTTTTCAGTATTTCTGATAATATTACCACCTAGCCATTTAGCTAAAGTTTCAAACAAAATTTCTGGATCAATTGGTTTTGAAATATAATCATTCATACCAGCTTCAATACTTTTTTCTCTATCACCCTTAAGTGCATTTGCAGTCATCGCTATAATAGGAAGCTCTGCACTTGAATAGGTTTCTCTGAGAATTTCTGTTGCTTTGTACCCATCCATAATTGGCATTTGCACATCCATAAGAACTGCATCAAATTTATTAGCACGAACATATTTTATTGCTTCTTCACCATTATTTACAATACTTACATGAATACCAGCCTGCTCTAAAATATCCTTTGCAACTAATTGATTGATATCATTATCTTCTGCGAGCAGTATCCGTTTGTCTTTAAGTACATTTTCAAATTTTATATGACTTACTTCATTATAATCCCTCTTAGCCTCTTTAGTTGTAGTTCCTTTTAAAGCATCCATCACAGCATCAAACATTAATGATTGATTAATCGGCTTAACAAGGAAGTTTTTAACACCTAATTGATTTGCTTGATTATAAAAACTTTCACGCCCAGTTGCACTTACAAATATTGTTTTAGGTACTTTAATTTCAGTATTAACTACTAGCCTTTTGTATAAATCAATTCCTGATAATTCTGGTAAATTAAAATCAATAAAAAGTAAATCAAAATTCTCCTTTTCTAATAATTCAATAGTTTCAAAGGGATCTCTAAGTGATGTTACATCAAGTAAAAATGAACGCAGCATACGTTCAAGTATCATTAATGAAGTTTTATTATGATCTATAACTAATACTTTTTTCCCATGTAGATCAGGATAATTTTCATACCTTGGTTGTATTATGTTTGAAACTTTATCAAACTGAATAATAAAATTGAAGATTGAACCCTCACCATATTCGCTTTCTACCCATATTTCACCATTCATCAACTCAACAAATTGTTTTGTAATTGTTAATCCAAGACCTGTACCACCATACTTCCTTGTTGTAGAATTATCTGCTTGGGTAAAAGCTGTAAACAATCTTTCTATTTGTTCCTTTGTTAATCCTATTCCTGTATCTGAAACACTAAAATGTAACTTGACTTTATCCTCCTGCTCTTCTGCTAATCTAACTGCAACATTTACCTCTCCTTGAGAAGTAAACTTAATTGCATTTGTAATCAAATTAGCTATGATTTGTTCCAATCTCAGTGAATCTCCTTTTAATACATCTGGCACCCCTTCCCCTATATCAAAATTAAGGTCAATTCCCTTATTAGTTGCTGACGTTGTATATAGAGTGGATACATTCTCAAATACCTTATCTAAGTTAAATTTAATATTCTCTATTTCTAATTTTCCAGCTTCTATTTTTGAAAAGTCTAAAATATCATTAATGATCCTAAGTAATGTCTTTGATGATGCTTCTATTTTTGATATATAATTTCTCTGAAAATCATTTAAATCAGATTGATTTATTAAGTGTGTAAGTCCCATAATTGCATTCATTGGCGTTCTGATTTCATGACTCATATTTGCTAGAAACTGACTTTTAGCTAAACTTGCATCTTCTGCTTCTTCCTTAGCAGCCTTAAGCTCAACTTCACTCTTTTTTATTTCAGATATATTTTGTAATACTCCTATAAATCTTATAATTTTTCCAGATTCATCTTCATTTATAGCTTGCCCACTAAATGAAAGCCAAATGTTAGGATCTTCTTTCAATCTAAACTCTGTATAAAAAACTTCACCCATTATTGGTAACTTATCTGCACTAAAATACTTTCCATCCAATACATCTTCTTCATATATATAATTCTCAAAATTCCCATCACATTGAACCCAATCACGATCTTCTATAATGCATTGCCCATATTCTGGTGCATTAACTAATTTAAGAAAAGCACTATTAACCACAAATACATTATTAATAAAATCTACATCATATACCCCAATATTTGAAGCTTCCATAGCGATTCTAAATCTATATTCTGAAATAGTTAAATTATTTGTAACTTTAGTTAAAGCGTTAGTTCTTTCTTGTACACGACATTCCAATTCATCATTTAAAACAGTTAGATGTTCTTCAACTTTTTTACGTTCTTTAATCTCACTATTAAGTGCTTGTAAATTATTACGAATATTTTTAGCCATTTTATCAATAGTATTTGCAAGTATCCCTATCTCATCTTTACTTCCTTTAAGATCATTTGGGACTTCAATAAAATTTATACCATCAGAATTCTCTATGAGTTCCACCATACGAGTCAATGGCTTTGTAACAAAATTAGTCATTTTATTTGCAGCAATAAAAATCAAAATAGAAATAATACCAGCACCACAAAGAAAAGCAAACAATAAAAATTTCATTGCATTTTTAAAATCTCCATGTTCTTCTATGCGTGTAACTAAATATAAATTTTCAGTATTAGATATTTTACCGTAAACTAAATTACTAGAAGTATCATTTGGGTTTATAGACCTTATTTCCACCATTTCATTACTATTGATATCATTTTTGAAATCTTCCACATCAAATTCTGGTGCTTTCTCTTTATTGGAACTAACTATTACATTACCAAATGAATCAAAAATCCATATTTTATTCATTTGCCCAATCTTTGTTTTATCTAATGATGCAACCACTTTTTTAATACTAGTGTTAATACTTATTGTTCCTTGTATATTCCCATGGTTATCTATAATTTTTGCTCCCATAAAAACTATATATTCGCCTAATTCTTCATCAAAAACTGCTTCTGATTTAAATGTATTACTATTTCCCTCTAATAGTTTCTTTTCACAATCATCTGGCACTTTAATATTATGTTGATTATTTTCATATTCTTCACCATTTATTGATTTATATTTAATTGACATTATTACATCATCATGATTACGCATTTGATTATCAATTTCTTTTTTAACAACAGAAATATCACCATTTTTAAATGGTTCTGTACTGCCAAGTAATTCTAACAATTTGTTTTGGTCATCAAATTGATCCCCCAAATACTGTATTTGACTACTAACAACATGATTACCCAGACCACCAATAATTGGCTTCATTGTAACATCCATTTGAAAATACACAAAAATACTTGATACAATTAAAATCACAAACATAAGCAAAGCATAAGTTGCTCTAAGTTTATGTTTATAAGATTTATTAATAAAATTTGCTTTAGACAAAAAATCACTCCTATTCAACTTTATAAATATTTCAACTATTTATAATTAAATAATAAGATAGAATCAATATAAATTTCTCCTTCATCAGATTTCATACTCAAAAATCCAACTATATATCCTTATTTTTTTCACAATATAATGTTTTATAACATAACTTTACCATATATTTTTCGAATATGTAATCCAAAGACCATAATCTCTATTAAGTAAAATTTAATATTATTTTTTATAAAAATTAGGAACAACTTATATACCTATCATAAATTGTTCCTAATATGTATTCCTCTATATTTAAATTATATTCTTTTCTTTCTTATTATATCTAAAAATTACATTATATTATGTTGCACAAAATAATATACACTAAAATACCTATCAATAACTACATTTCACCTAATAATTAAAATTGTAACATATGTATTTTAAACTATACTATTATCTCCTATATTAATTTAACATCTTTTTTACACAATTCTTTAATTAAGGTAATAATCATATTGTATTATAATAATATAATTCTTATTTAAAAGGGTGTGTAAAAATGGAAACTAAAAAGCACGTAGTTTATGCTTATAATTTCAAATTCACAAAATATTTTGGATTTATAAAAATATCAAATCTTTTAAAATTCTTAATAATTTTATTATTATCAGTATCTTGCTTTTCAATTATAAATGATTTCTTTAAAACTTTAGACAGTGCTAATAATAAAGCTACTTTAGTTTCAAATTTTAAATTAGATATAAATGCACTTAGTGAAATAGCACTCATTATTGAATATGAAAGAAAATTAGGTAATAACTATAACTTTAATAGTTTTGGTTCTGATGGCATTTTAATAACTCCGAATCAAATCAAACCAAGTTTAACTGCTGCATTAGTTAGCATTGCAGATGTAAATAATGATAAAATCTTATCTGATGAAGAATTACTAGAACTTAAACCAATGAGATTAAATTCAAATACTTTTACAAATGAACTTAAGACATTTGGATTTAATTTAAAATCCACAGATTGCAATTTAAATAATTATATAATTATAACCCAAGGAAAATACTCCGGCACTATTCTTTACAATGGACCTTTTAAATTTATTGATGATAAAAACAAGAGATATTTCGGAATAAACTTATCTGTTTAATTTTAATTTACGCACAAAATTATCCCTATGGTATTTCATAGGGACTTTAACACAATAATTTATCTTTTTTTATCCTTAATTATTAAAATTTATAATCAAATATAAGAAGATTTAGGATACCCTTCCCTATACTTTCCCCTAGTCTGCAATCCTCCAACTCCCTTTATTCCTGTTATTGTATTTTCAATAACATCAGTTATTGATACTACCTTATCTATTCTAGTATAAGCAATCTTTTCACATACAAACACAGGATCTAAGCAGTGAATTAAAACTCTATTGGGACTTGATGCGAAATTTGCACCAGCAAATTACACTCCACTGCGATTTTAAATTTACTACAATACTTACAAAATTATTCATCACTTCAGTACTTCTATCTGATTTCGAATTATAATTTGAACTAATGCTATTTTGATTTATTTTTAATGTAAAATTTCCTTTTTTTGATTTTGAAGGATTCCTATTATTTATATATAAATTTTTATTTTTCTATTTCTTCATGTATAAGTGTACTTATAGAATTAATAGTATGAAATTTACATGAAACTATTGAATCTTCTGAGATATCTATGTTCCAAGTATTTTTAATTTCAAAATATAGATATACTAAATCTCTAGCTGCAAGTTTAATATTTTTGCCTAATAAAGGTTCATCTAATGATGATTCATTTACTTGTCTATTGAATAATTCATTTATAGTATCTATTATTTTATTTTTGATTAAGTCCTTATTATATAGATTATTTTCCATAATATTAACTCCTTATATCCATGTTAGTTTTTCATTATCAGATAAACTATTAATTAAATGTTCGTATAAAAAAGAACCATTGCTTTTATTTAAAATATTTATTACTGGTACATTATTATCATTAAACTGTACAATATCATTGTCTATGAATGTATATGGTATTTTAGTATAAGCTTTTCCAGCTAATTGTTTGGATTTATTCCAATCTATTCTAGTATTAGATATATTGAAACAATCAATATCAAAACTAAATTTATATTTAACTAGATTATATATATTTTCTAAATCTTCCTTTGAATATTCTCTATAAGTATTAGAGAATATTGCATAATCTGGTTTTAATGCGTTAGAAACTTCATAAAGCATTATTCCAAAATTATTATTAAATTCATTATCAAAAGGCATTATACCAAAAGGTACTCCTATTACTATTAAATCTGGATTTTCATTTAATTCTATGTATTTTACATAATGATTAAAGCGTATTATTTTTTCTGTTTCTGACAAATAATTTTCATACATGAATTGAGGAAAAATATGAAAATCAAGTATATTAGAATAATTTTTAGTTCCAATTTGAGAAATAGTGTAGCCATCATCTTGTAGGTACTCTCTTAAAAGTAATTGTATTTCAAATTTATCTGTCCTTTCATCATTTCCGCATACAAAAACTACAGGAGTATTAATTTCGTATAATAATTTTTCTTCATCTTTTAATGATATATTATCATTTTCATTTGCTATAATGTATTCAAATCTAATCTGCTTTTCTATACATTTCTGCATAAGTTCATTCTTGATTTTTTCATCTAATTTAATTGAACAAATAATATTTTTACTTTGTTCTATGGCAATTAAAAATTTAGGATACAGTAACTTTTTAAAATCTAATTTGATACTTGATTCTAGAAAAAGTACAGTATCAACAGTAATAATTTCTTTTTCAAAACTATTACTAATGTCCATATTAAGTTCGCTTGCATTATCAACCATACTAGCATCTTTATTAGTCATTCCCCATCCATTTGGTGAAACTAATGCTGTTATATCATATTTAGAAAGTAATTTCTTATGTCTTATTAATGGCATACTTTCTATATCAAATGGATATATCATCAACCTTTCCATGTATATACCTCCACTATTTATAAATTTTCATTTTCAAAATCATATCCAAATTCTCTAAGCATACAATAATCTTTTAACATATTCTCTACACGTTTACGAGCAGAAACACAATGATTTAATTTAACATCTTTAGATAGTTCAGTTAAATCATCAGCAAATGCAGCACATAATCCACAAAAATAAAAAGCATAACAATTTTTGCATTGATCTTGAGTTATTTTACCTATATTTATTAATTTATCTACTTTATCCATGTCAAATCCAGTATCAATATTTCCGATTTTCATTATTTCCGATTTTTCACTTACTTTTTCACAAGGATAAAATACCCCATCTGTATTTATAAATAATCTCTGTACTCCTGGTATACATGGACCTCCAGGATGAGCTTTTCTCTTTCTTATATCATTAATTTCTCTCTCAAATAAAGTCGTTTTTATAGTACTAAAATATGCATCTTGAAGCTTTGTTACATGTTTTTTGCTTAACTCACCTAATCTGCATAAAAACAGCTTAAAAAGTTCATATTCCCAATTTATAATGAAATCTTCATCTTTATCATTACTAGTTTTTGAGTAGTTATAATTTATTACGTTTGCATTTATATCTGAATCTTTTATAGTTTCATAATTTGTAAAAAAGTTATTTGTACAAGAAAAATCAGCTTTAGGATCTATTACAGTATTAAAAAGAATTTTACTAAAGTATTTAGGAAATGATTTTTTTATTTCTTCTAGCTTTTTAATAATCACATCAAAAGAACCGCATCCGCTAGCAGCAAATACTCTATTTTTATCATGAGTTTCTTTATTCCCATCTAAACTTATTGTTAAAAAAACATTGTGTTTTTCAAAATATGAGATTATTTCAGGCGTGATAAGTGTGGCATTAGTAGTAATTTGAAATGATATTTCTTTACCTTCTGTGCTACTTTCAGCATATTCAATACATTCTTTTATAAAATCATATCTTAACAGTGGCTCACCACCATAAAATCCTATATTTAGTATATTTGAATCAATTGAATTATTAATTAGAAAATCAATTGATTTCTTAGCTGTTTCAATTGTCATAATTTTATTAGAATGAGTTCTAGTTTCATAGTTACCTGAATAAACACAATAATTGCATCTTAAATTGCATTGCTGAGTAATTTGTAATGTTATTCTATTTAGCCTACGTTTAAACGTAGATTCTAAGAATTTACTTTCAGGATGTTCAATTATTTCTATATTACTTGGAGACAATAATCCACTTTTTTTCATTTCATTTATTATTTCATATTCTTCTTTAGAATTATCAAGAAGATAGGATGTATCTTTTTGATCTAAAATATCATAAACTTTCTTATTAATACTAACAAGCATATTTGTATTTATATCATATACATAATTATTTTTAGGTGTTTTAAATTTGTGTATAAAAGCTTCCTCAGTCAAAAATATTACCTCCTCTTATATAAAAATAGAAGTGATATAATTATCACTTCTATTTTTTTCATTAATACCCTGTACCATTTTCATGGCTATATTCATTGTAAGAACTACAGTAACAAGTACAACGCCCCCAAGAGCTTTCAGTAGCTTGTCTGAATTTATTAGATTTTTTGCCTAATTTTTTCATGATTTTCACCTCCTTATTTTAAGAATATATATATATATGATTATATAAATTTTTAATTTATGTAATCTTTATATATCAAATTTTTATATATTTGATTATTTGACAACAAGTTGTCATGACTGCCAATGGCACTAATACTTCCATTATCAACCAGTATGACTTTATCTACATGTTTTAAAATTTCCAATTTATGAGAAACAATAATAATTGTTTTATTCTTTAACGTTGTATCTATTAATTCATAAGTTTTTATTGAACTCTCTATATCTAAATTTGATGTTGCTTCATCAAAAATTACTATTGGAGTATCTCTAATGATTGCTCTTGCTATACCAATTTTTTGTTTTTGTCCACCTGATAAATTCTTACCATTTGAATCTATAAGATAATTTTCACCAACGTTATTTATAAAGTTACTAAGTTGACTATCTTTTATAGCTTTATCTAATTTATGTGAATCAACATTTTTATACAATAGTATATTTTCTTTTATGGTTCCATTGAATAAATATATTTGTTGATTTATTATTGAAATTAAATCACGATACTGATTTATATTAATTTTACTAATATCTATATTATCAATAAAAATATTACCAGAACTAGGCTTGTACAGCCCTGACATAAGATTTAAAATAGTCGATTTTCCAGCGCCATTAATCCCAATTAATGCTATCTTTTCACCAGCTTTAATTGTAAAATTAACATTATCTAAAATATTAATTTTGTTGTTATATGAAAATTCTACATTTTTAAATTCAATTTTTCCTTTTATTAATGGTAGATCTTTATATGGAATTTTATCTTCAACATTTAATTCTAAAAATTCATAAAAATTCTTTGCAGAAGGCAGTATTCCAGCGAGCATATATTTAATATTCAATATTGAATATAATGGAGTAATTATATATGCACTATAAGTGATGAATGCAAATATACTTCCAATCGTCATATTTAATTTTAAAAATAAATTTGCTCCAAATATGTAAAGTGATATAGTTATTAATTTAAGAAACATTGAATCAAATGCTATATTGTATGAATCTAATAATGAGAAATATTTATCCAGATTAATTACTTTTTTTTGTTTTTCTTCAAATTCATTTTTTTTGAAGCTGAATATATTAAATTGCTTAATTTCTTTTATCCCATCAATTACATCTCCAAACCAACTAGCAAACTTTTTATTTGCTTCTATACATGTTTTTATTAAGCTTTCTCTTTTGTTTGAAAAAATTTTAATAACCCAATATTTTATTGGTATGGATAATAAAATAAAAATTGTAAGTTTAGGATTTATTATGAAAAGTCCAATTGTAGCACCAATCATATTAAATATTTGTGTTATTGGCGAAAAAAATTCTTGATTAGTTATTTTAATTATATTATTCAAGTTATACTGGATATCACTTAATATTTCTGTACTACTTTTATTAGTAAAATAACTTACATTAATATTTAATAAATGATTGAAAGCTTCTTCAAATAACTTATATTTTATTTTAGCATGTAGGCTAAGTCTAAGATGTTCTCTAAATAATAATATTATGGTATCAACTATAATTGTTATAAGTAACAATTTACAAATGAATATAATGTTATTTATATCTGATTTTAAAAATCCATCATCCATTATACTTTTACTAAGAAAAGGTGTCGTTAAACTTATTAATGAAGATATTATTAATCCAATAATTATTAAAGCAATATTTTTTCTATAAGGTTTAAATAATAATAATAAAATTTTAATAGTCTCTTTATTACTCATAAGTTGAATTCCCTCGATAAAATTAAAATAATTACATAAAATAATATATTCGTAACTATTAGCTATCGTTGTTGATTTTAATATCGAATAATTACTTGCAACTAATATTCTCATAATATTTGATATTTTTAAATACTTATTTCCTCATATGTAAAAAATTAAGCATTAGATACATATATATTGTTTTTTTCCCACTTTTTCTCTTTTATGCCAAAAAATATACACTTTATGCTAAAAGTATTAACTTTTTAGTCTATAGACCAGTTGTATAACTTATCTTTTCATCTAATATAGATAGTTCTTGATGTGCCATAAATAATTTTCTATTCCTACATATACTCATTTACTGTTATATCTGTTACTAAACTAAATGTTCTATGAAAGTAATAGCTTAATACATATATATGCTTTTCAACATCTTCATAGGTAGCTGATTCTAATATATGACTTCAATATAATCTATCGCTCTTTGCAATTTTTGAATAAAATCCATTTTTCTCACATATATATTACCTTTAGTGCTATTTTTTTATTATTTATTTCAACATTTTCATTTGTACTCTTTTTTCTAAATACTAAAAATTCTACCACGTAATTTTATTAGAATCATCTTTAAGTATTTCAACTAATTCATCAATTTCTTTTGGTTTGAGTTTCTTTATAAATATTGAAGATAATAAGTCAGCAGCTTTTTCTTGAAATTTTTCTATTCCTTCTTGATCTAAATACTCAATCTTAATTTTAATATCCAAACTCCACTCTCTCTTTAATTTAGCATTCAGTTTATACTATGAAAATTTTTATAATTAGTTAATTTTTAATGAAATACTTAATATAATAACTATAAATAAAAATTTAAGTCAAAAGATAGACATATTACTATCTTTTCAATCCGTCACTAAATACTTATTCAAAATAAAATAATCAATTTCAAATGAGGTGACCAAATGAAATCAGCTATCTATAGTAGAAAATCTAGATTTACCGGTAAAGGTGAAAGTATCGAAAACCAAGTCCAAATGTGTAAAGAATACGCTAATATAAATTTACGTAATAAACAAATAGATGAATTTTTAGTATATGAGGATGAAGGCTTTTCTGGTAGCAATACTAACAGACCTGAATTTCTGCGAATGATGAATGATGCTAAAAATAAAAAATTTGATATTCTTATTTGCTACAGACTGGACCGTATTTCAAGAAATGTTGCTGATTTCTCTACTACACTTCAAATCCTTCAGCAATATAATATTGATTTTGTAAGTATAAGAGAGCAATTTGATACCAGCTCTCCAATGGGAAGGGCCATGATATACATAGCCTCTGTATTTGCTCAGCTTGAACGAGAAACTATAGCTGAGCGTGTAAGAGATAATATGCTTGAATTAGCTAAGACAGGCAGATGGCTAGGTGGCGTTTCCCCACTTGGATATAAATCTAATCCTATAACATATATTGATGAAAATATGAAAGAACGTTCTCTCGTAAAATTAACTGCAATTCCAGAAGAATTGAAACTTGTACAACTAATATTTGATAAATATTTAGAATTTAAATCACTATCAAAAGTAGAAACATATTTAGTTCAAAATAATTTTAAAACTAGACGTGGAAATAATTTTGAGAAAACAAAACTTCGTCAAATTTTAATGAATCCTGTTTACTCAAAAGCTACTAACAATCTATTTGATTATCTATCAAGTTTAGGAGTAACTACTTGTGGTGAACCAGATGGTATTCATGGTCTACTAAGGTATAATAAGCAAAAATCTATTACAAATAAAAGTGGGCATATCTGTAAAGTTGACCGTGAAATGGATGAATGGATTGCGGCTTGTAGCTCACACAAAGGAATAATTTCTGATGAAGATTGGATTGAAGTTCAAAAAACTCTAAATAAAAATAGTAATAGAGCTGTTTCAGGAATTAGAACCCATAATGCACTTCTAACTGCACTTTTAAAATGTGGTAGATGTGGTGCACCTATGTACATTACCTATGGCCACAAGAACACAATTTCAAATAAAACAAATTATTATTATGCATGCTCAATGAAAAAAATTTCTAAAGGTATGAAATGTAATTGTAAAAATGTCCGAGTTGATGATTTGGATCCTTATGTAATTACTCTTCTAAAAGAATTAGGAGAAAATAAGCAAAAACTCATAGACTCACTTATTGAGAAAAATAAAAAAAAGGCCTCAACTGATAATTATTTAAATCAATCAGAAAATATAAATAATCTAATGGCTAAAAAAAATAAACAAATAGATAGTTTAATAGAAAAGCTATCATTAGATGAAGACTTAACTGATTTAATAATGGAAAAAATCAAGACTTTAAAATCAGAAGTAGAAGATTTAAAGAAAGGACTTAAAAATATTGAAACTGATGAGGAAGAAATAAATCTCTACTTCATAAAATTACTATTGGAAAAATGTTCATTAATAGATACTCTATCTAGAGATGAAAAAAAGCTTCTAATTGATGGTTTAATAACAAAAATAACATGGAATCCAGATACTTTTGAAGTACTAATAACTCCAATAAACTCTAACAATGCAATAGAAGGCAAGGCCTCTAAAAAAGAATAGAACCCTTGCCTCCTATACTTTCCCAAAAGTCGCAGTGGAGTGTTATTAGCACCTACATCTAATATCATTTCATAACAGCTTTGGCATGCTCCTGCAAATATTACTAATTCATCATAGCTTGAATTATAATTCCTTAGGTTTTTTACTGATTCTAAATAATATCTAGAATTTCTATAATTCTCTAAGTTTAAATAATCTTTTGGATCTTTAACAACACTATCGTGTCCTGTTAATACAACTATATCAGGTTTTATTTCTTTAACTAAATCAACTATTACTTCTGGCTGTTCTCTTTCTGGAATTGCTCTGCCAACTGCATCTATAGATAACTGCTTATACACCTTTAGACAAGTTTCCATGTATTCACTATCTCCATCCACGTGAAGAACCCTCCCCGGCCTTCCAAAAACCAGCTCATTTTTTGCTTTTATCTTTGGAGATTTTTCAACCTTATCCCTAAGATCAGCCCTTAATATCATAGCATTTTTTATAGCTTCATTTACTCTTGTATTTAAAATTTTATCTTGTGAACCACTATTTTCTTCTGCAATATCAAGATCTTCTATATATGAATCTGCTATTATCCTTATATTAATTCCTTTTAAAATAATATTCTCCCTTCCGTCTTTCTCCTTTATATCAATTATTTTAAAGGTAATATCCTTATTATATGATTTTCTTACAACTATATCTCCAATTTGCATTACTTTACCTGCCTATATTACTCACAATGTATAATATGGCAAGATTCATCAAAGGTTTCTAATTAATTTTATCTACAGAAAAGACAATGATCTATAAAAAGAAACACCAAAATCTATTGTCTCTACTTAATTTAATCTCTAGCAGAACAAAAAAATCATATTGATGGTACTTATCCTAATTTTGGTTTTTATGTTATTTTATACAGAGGAAAAAGCTGTTTAAAATAACTTTTACGTATTTCAAACAGCTTTTCTTTTAATTTATATCCTATATTCATACTTAAACTTGTCTATAAATTCTAAATACTTACCTTGCTCATTTATTATAGATTCTAACTTACTTGCAAATGTATTTTGCCCCCAATTGACTTCATTATAATAATATCTATTTGCAAGCCTCCAATACCTTTGTGGAAATTGAAGATATGCATATAGTACCTTATATTCCTCAGGTTTCAATGGTGAAATTGAATTATATGAATCTATGATTGCAACAGCAAATTCTAAATTCCATTCAACCCTCTTCAAAACTTTTATCATAAAATTACTTATATCAAAAGTCCTTACTTCTCTTTTACAATAATCAAAATCAATAACATGTACATCCATATTATCATTTAAAATTATATTATGATAAGTAAAATCATGATGGCAAAAGCTTTTTTCATTTTCTGCAACCATACATAACTCGTAGTAATCTGATTCTTTTAAAGTTGATAATGCATTCCTTCCAATTTCTTTATAGAACTCCATTGATTTTAAATAAATCATATCAAATTCGCTCTTTATATTTTTCTTCCTTACCATATCTCTCATTTTATCCAAGGATTTAATTCTTTTTTCTATTAAATGAGTCCATCTGCCAAGATCACTTTTAAGTTTAGAATTTTCTGGTGGATCATATCCTTTAGATGCTTCATGAAGATTAGCCAACGTTCTAGCTGCTATTCTTACTTCATCTATATTATGAAAATCACATTCCCGCCCCTCTAACCATTCTGATAAAGTATACAAATCTTCATTAACTAATGCATATGGCTCTCCATTTATGTTTAAATAATATTTATCTAGATTATTAAACCCATTTTTTCTTAAGTGCTCTTTAGCACCATACACGAATAATAATTTTTGAGGCCCATAATTTATTTTCTTTAAACATCTTTCACCCTTATCAGTTTTAAGATAGTAAACACCTTTATTGGCTTTAATTTTTTCTATCTTAAGGTTAAATTGCCTTTCTATTTCAAATTCCCTCATCATAGTTCTCACCCCCTGTATATTTATATGAGTATATTCCTTCTTTTATTAACATTTTTTATATTCTTTTAATATAATACATTAAGATAAATAATGTGAAAGGGTTTAATAATGAAAATAGGAATAGATGGCAGGGCTGCAATGTGGTATCAAGGCACTGGAATAGGGACATATACTAGTCAATTAATCCAAAGTCTTAATAATGTTGATTCCCATAATGACTATTTAATTTTTATACCGCAATGTGACTCTATGGAAAATTTAAAAACTAATTTTAAAACTGAATTAACTAATGCAGCAGCTTCTAATAGCTTTTGGGATGATGTAAATGTTCCTAATATATTAAGCAATGCTGATATAGAACTCTATCATGTTCCTCAAAATGGAGTTGGACTTTCTGAAAATATAAAATGTAAGAAGGTCATTACATTACATGATATAATTCCTTTAAAAATGCCTGAAACTGTTAGTGATAGGTATCTTAGAATTTTCAATAATGAATTGCCTAAAATTTTAAAAACTTGTGATGGAATAATTACAGTCTCTAACTTTTCTAAAAATGATATTGCTAAAGAATTTAATTTTCCTGTTGAAAATATTTATGTAACCCCTCTTGCTGCTGAAGACATTTACAGGCCTCTGAGTAAATGTAAATCCAAAGATCTTATTACAAAAAAATATGGTATTCAAGAGGATTTTATACTTTATGTTGGAGGCTTTAGTCCAAGAAAAAATATAATAGGCTTAATTGAAGCCTATTCAAATCTTCCTGCTAAATTAAGAGAAACCTTTAAATTAGTTATTACAGGCAGGAAAGGTCCTTCTTATAATAAATATAAAAATAGAGCAGAAGAGTTACATGTATTAAATAACGTAGTTTTTACAGATTTTATTCCGGCTGAAGATATGCCATTATTTTATAATGCTACTGAAGTTTTAGTATATCCTTCCTTTTATGAAGGCTTTGGCTTACCACCTATAGAAGCTATGGCTTGTGGAACTCCTGTAATAGCATCAAATGTTACTTCTCTTCCTGAAGTATGTTATGAATCTGCCCTTTTTATAGATCCAAATGACATAGACTCACTATCTTATGACATAGAAAGAGTATTAAGCAACAGTTTATTAAGATTAACAATGGTAAAAAAAAGCTTAACTCGCAATAAAGCTTTTTCTTGGAATAAGACAGCCCTTGATACAATCTCTGCTTATAAATCTATTCTAAACTCATAACCCTTATGGAATTATTAGATAAATCACCAAAACAGGTAGCCCTTTTGAACTGTATCCTGTCTAATTGACAGGGTGCATATCATTTTGACTACCTGTTAAACACATTTTTTTATATTTTATTGCTGTAAAATACTTTGTCTCCAAAATAAAGAATCAACAAAGAAAATAACTATACATATCCAAAATATAAGTTCCACAATAATATAATATTTTGACTTATTATCTTTTAAATAATTTATTTTATACCCAGAATCAATAATTCTAGAAATAACTAAAAAGATAATCACATATGTGCCACTTTTCATAGCAAAAGATATTATTAATGATAATACTAATACAATAAGTAATAAATACATATAATATTTTGGGCGCAAACCATTAACATCAATATACCTTGGCTTTTTTATTTTAAATTTATATTTAAGCATTAAGCGAGATATTATATATGCTGCAACAATTAAAACCAGTAACCATAACGTAAACATAATGTTTCACCTCCAATGAATAAAAATGAGCTCATTTCAAATTTCTATAGATATTATAAAAAAATATGTATATGCTAAACTGAAATTACATATTTATATATTAACAAAATACTCTTTATTTTATATAATACATTTTAATTAGCTCTCAATATCAAATTACTTTAACCAAATTTTATACAGATTAATTTCTAAAATATATTTATTAATACTTTAAGGAGTTATAACATGTCAAACAAAATGCAACGCAAAAAAAGTTTTAAACTGATTCCATTTCTAGCAGCTTTATTAATACCAATTTCACTTGGACTAATAGTATCTCTATTTATTCCTAATATGAAGTCTTTATATGAAAGCTTACAAAAGCCATTTTTTGCACCACCATCTATTGTCTTCCCAATTGTATGGACTATTCTTTATATTTTAATGGGCACCGCTTCTTATAAAGTTTACATAAAGAAATATCAAGGTATAGACGTAAGTTCAGCAATATTTGTATATGAAATACAACTATTGCTGAATATATTATGGCCAATTATATTTTTTAGCTTTAGACTTTATGGACTAGCTTTTATTGAACTCTTCATATTATTTATTTTTGTTATTTTAACAACTATAAGATTTTATCAAAAATCTGGAATTAAAACTGTACTTTTATTAACACCATATATACTTTGGCTAATTTATGCAGGAGTTTTAAACTTTTATCTTTGGATGTTAAATGAAATGTAGAATACTACCATCTCATTACTTCTTCTATTTTGGTGATTAATGTATTTGACATTTTTTCATGAGTTCTTGCACTAGGATGCCAGTCAGAACCTATGCCATCACTTTCAAGTTGTACTTCATAAATATGTGTATGAACTTTTATATCACCTGTAGCTCTTTTAAATTTAGCAACAGCAGCTTCCACTGCAGGGCATAATTCCTGACCCATGGCACCTAAGGTGCATATTATTTCTACATTTGGATTAGAACTTCTGATTTGCCCTAAAAATTTATAGTATCCATCTATAAATATATCTATTCTCTCTTTTATATCTTTTGTGTAACTTACATCATTTGTTCCTAAGTTAACAACTATTAAGTCTGGTACAAATAAATTATTATCCCAAATATCAAATTCTTTTTTACCTAAGTCATTGTCCAAAGCTGCATCTGTATACTTATAAATCATTGGCATCAGCCATTCTGTATTAGGGGTTTCTTCTTCTGTCCAAGAAGAAACAACTCCTATACCACTCCAAGAAACACAATTAAAGTCAGCATCAAAGTGACGTGCTGTTTTAGCTGCATATGCTTCCCATGGATTTTCTTGAGTTGTGTTAAAAACATCTTTTTCAAAAACACCTTCTATTCCATATCCACAAGTTATGGAATCTCCAATAAATTCAATACGTCGGTCTTTGTTCTTTGTAGGAATTAAACTTTCTTCACCTTCTATTATTATTTCTTTAATTCCAACCTTTGAAAATGCTGATTCTGACATTTTCATTAATCTTATTTTAACTTTATGCGAAATATCACTTTCATAAAGTTTGTAAATATTCTCATCACTATCTAAAAGGATACGTTTGCTTGGCATCGTTTCACCATCTATAAACACAGCTACCCATGCTTTAAATATGTCCTCCCATTTTGAGTTATCAGTACATAGAACAACACTAGCACTTGTCCCAGCAAATTCAAATTCAATTCCTGAACAAGAATAATTAATATATCTCACATCATCTATCTCTTTTGTTCTTCCTAATATTCTAACATTATCTTCTTTAGCCTTAAAACTCATCTTCATAACTTTCCCTACCTTTATAACATAAATATATTTTTTTGTAATATTTCCCCACAAATAATTAGAATTATATCACACTTATATTACCATGTTAATTCGGAAGATCATCTAAAGTTTTAAATTCATATCCTTGACGCTTCCATTCCTTAATTAAACTATCTAAAATGCCTGCATTAGTTTTTGATACAGCATGAAGTAAACAAATCATTCCATTACGAGTATTTTTTAATAGTTTTGCTTTAGCTTCCTCTGGATCTGGCTGCTTATCAACATTATAATCTTGATAAGCAAGACTAAAAAATACAGATTTATATCCAAGCTTTTGGGTATAATAAAGTGATAATTCACTAAAAGTACCTTCTGGTGGTCTAAAATATTTTGACATCTTGCAGCCAGGAATACTATTAACAGCCTCTTCTACTCCTATGAGCTCAGCCTTAAAAGCATTTTCATCTGTAAATTTAGGCATAGACTTATGATTTACAGAATGATTAGCTATTATATGTCCTTCCCTACTCATTCTTTTTAATAATTCACTACCGGAAGCACCATTAAAACTTCCAGTTACATAAGGTTTAGTTACAAAAAAAGCTGCCTTTACATCATTAGCTTTTAAAGTATTAAGAATACTCTCTGTATAACCATTTTCGTATCCTTCATCAAAAGTAAGATAAATAATCTTTTTTGAAGTATCTCCAAATCCATAACCTTTATATTTTTGCAAGAGATCAGCACTATCTCTTGATGAATAGAGCCATGACCATTCTATAGCTTTAGTACTAAGTGGTGAAGTGTCTGATGTCACAGTAGGCGTAAATGACCCTTTTGTAGTTTTAGTCTCAGATTTTTGTTTATTAATCGATTCTATCGTAGAATCAGATTCTGGTTTTATAGTTGATTCTTCTGTAGTTTTATTATCTGTTTCAGAAGAAGACTTTTCTTTTTCTGTAAGACTTTCCTTATCACTATTATTGGATTTATTATTCTTCTCTGAATCTACTGCTTGTACATTATCTTGATTTTGTTTTACTTCTCCACATCCTGACAAAAATAATCCCAAAGCCATACATAAGGCTAAGTTTCTTTTAAACAATTTTATTCCTCCAAACATATAAAATGAATTATTTACGAATATAATTCTCTATTTATGCTTTTATCTAAAAATGATTTTTTCAAAAGATTATCCGATTTTTTTGGATTACCATTAATATATCTAATTACATTATACAACATTTTGTTACTCAATTTTCTATAATAAATTCATTTTTATTTTAATTATTATAGTTAAGAATTTTAAATAAATTCATTGAATACTGTTTTTTCGCCACCCTTAATTTTAAACTGAAAATTTTACTTTTGTGCCTTTTTCAAATTGCTCCCCTACTCTGCCTTAATCACAAAAAAACTTCAACAAATAGTGTTAATACCTGTTGAAGTTTCATTTTTAACGATTAATATCTCATATATAATTTTTATATTTTCTAGTTAAAGACAAGTATCCTTGTGTTTATTAGTCCTCTAATAGATTTAATGATTTCAAAAGAAGCTATTTTTAACTTCTTTATTATTACGAATTAACATAATCTATTATTTTATCTATGTCCTTTTTTCTTGTAAAGTCTACTGGATTATCATATACAGCAAGCATACCTATTTCATCACTTGTTAATTCTTCTTTATTTTTACTTTTTAATTTGAATTTTAGTAATTGCATAAGAAATTTATCAAACATTTTTAATCCTTTATAATTAAAACCACCACGTAAATAAAAAAACTTAATACACTTTTGTTCTTCTTCAGTAAAATTTTTATCCCTAACTTCATTTATTGCATTTTCTCTCTCTGGTGATGCTCCTGTTGCAAAAACTACTACTTTTTTATCCTTAAGTTTATTAATATTTTCTGTTATTAATTTTACACCACTAATTCCTACTGCATGTAAACTGCCACCATAAATTATAGTATCATATTGAATCAGCATATCACTAGTAACTTTTGATACTTCAAAGATATCTGCTAATAACTCTTCTGCAATCCACTCAGCATATTTCTTTGTAAATCCTGTTTGAGATTTATATATTACTGCTGTTTTCATTATTTACACCCCACTATAATTTAATACAAATCATTTTAAATACTTATTATTATAAATCTATACACTTTCATCATTAATACTATAAGTCTTATACTTCCCCAGCTCTCTTTTTCTTGTTGCACCTTTGCTGACATAACTTCCTTCAACTAAATTTTTAAATCCCTTTTTTGCGATAATATTTTTTAAATATTCAATATGAGGACATCTATCATAATGATAATTATCTGTTGACATACAAGATGATAAGTGAATAGCCACTTCATCTTTACTAATATCTGTTTTACTTTTTAAATGTTTAGAAAAATGTTCTAATTTTGAAGCTATACCTTTTCCACAACAGCCTCCACATGTAAATGAAATATATCTAGTATTCTCTGCATAACTATTAAACTTTTCATCTCTATTATAAAAAGCATTTGTACACGCAAAACCACTGCATCTTTTATGTGCAATGTCGCATTGGATAATAACACAATATTTAGTACTCATTAAAACTCCCCCTATAATTTCATATTGCTATTTGCATTTTAATTAGTTCCTCAATTGTTTTTAGTCTCATTTCAATTATAACACTCTATATTAGGAATTTCAGCAGTAGGAATTTTTCTCACATTTACTATTTCCATTCCTAATAATTTTACTTTTAATAATCTATGCATAAAAAAAAGATAGATTAAAACTTAACGTCTAACCTATCTTTCAAAAATAATTACTGAGCTTGCAAGAATTTTTCATAGCTCTCTATCCTATCCTCTCTATTAGTTACTTTTAACCAATTGTTATATTTAAGAATATTTTGTTCTAGAGTTTCTAATTTTATCTTGCTGTCTTTTTTCTTTTTCGCTTCTACATACATATTTATTTTAATTATGTTTCCCATTTATTTCACCTCCTTTGCCATTATATATAATAATACAAACAAAACTCCCATTTTTGGTACTAAAATTTAAAATATGGCAAAAAAAATATAAAAGTCATAAATTTAATCATGACTTTTATTCAAAATTTTTAATTTTTCTATATTTATATAATAAAATCAATTTATATTCAACTAATCCCAGACAAATTTTTTATAATTATGCCCATCTCTTAAGACTTTTAAGTTCACTCATTAAATGTTCCCTAGCTTGTCCTTCTGTAAACCCTTCCTTGATCATAAATGGTATACATATTTCAACCATTTCTTCAAGTGTTTCATTTGGTTTATTAAATTCACCCCTCAATTAATTAATATTTTATTCCGCATCATATGCATTTATTGCTACTGGTAATGCTTGAATCACGACATTGCCTACCGCTGGCAATCCAACTAAAACAGCACTTATTATTTCATCTCTTTTTGCTCCAAGCGATTTTGCATGTTTAACATGAAATGGCAGTCCACTTTCAAGCCTTGAAGAAGCTAATACTGCAATGTAGGCAAGTTCTTCTGTTTTTGAATCAAGCTTACTTACAGAATCTAATTTTTGAACTGTTTCCATCCATATTTTCTGGTATTCTGGAGCTTCCTTCATAAAAATTTGAAACGCATTACTAACTGATGACATATCACTCATTTCCAAATCCTCCTCTAAATTAGTATGACAAGTTGCTAAAATCTACTTATTCTCTTCACTAATTATTTTAAAGCTTATACTACGACAACACTATGTCATAGATTATTTTTTTCCATACATAATTTAAGTCTCTCCAAAAATTTTTCTCTTAACCAAACTGGTTCAATAATCTTAACATATGGAACTAACCCAAATAAAAATGAATATAGCCATTCATCAACTGGAAAATTTAAATTCACAATTATCTTATCATTTACAATTTTACAATTTCTATAATCAATATAATCTGTAAGTTTCCCTTGCAGTTCCTTATCAATTTCCAGTATTATATTAGTTCCTTCTCTTTCATAGTCTAAGTTAAATTCCCAAGGTGAAGGTTTTGGCGTTTCCATAACTACAAATTCTTCTTCTAATAAATTGCAAGCTACAATTCTGCTTAATTTAAACAGCCTAAAATCTTTTCTAAGATCACAATATCCGTATAAATACCAAATTGACCCCATCATTACTAAGGTATAAGGACATATTATTCTATCTGTTTCTTTAAAATTAGAATCTATATATTTAATATGAATTTTATTATAACTATCTCTTGCTTTTGCTATTATTTCTATATTATTTTTAAAGTTTTCTTCATTTACTAGAGGATTTAATTTAACAACAATCTTATTATCTTCTAATTCCTCTGAAGGTATCATTGAAAATTTATTAGATACAGATTTAATATCTAAATAAGGTACTGCTTGTTCTAAACTCTCTAAAAGAGATCTAATTACTTTTGCTTCCTTAGTATTCAAAAAATTCATATCCAATTTATAATTATCAAGGAGCTGATATCCACCATTTTTCCCAATCTCCGCATAAACCGGGATTCCTGACATACTTAAAGTATCAATATCTCTTTGAATAGTTCTAACTGACACTTGAAAATGCTCTGCTAATTCCTTTGCTGTTATCTTTTCCTTATTAATAATTATCATTAGAATACTAAATAATCTGTCAATTTTCATTTTAAATCCTCCAAATGCTTTTTCATGAAGTTACATATTATTTTTATCATTAATAAATCTACTAACCATTTCATAAGTTGGCATAGCTTCTTGAGCACCTAATGCAGTAGTTGAAATTGCACCTACTGCATTACCAAATTTCACACACTCCTTTAAGTCTCTCCCTTCTGCTAAGGCAAAAGCAAAGCCCGCATTAAAAGAATCTCCTGCTGCAGTTGTATCAACTGCATTCACCTTAAATCCAGGTATACTTATATATTCATCTTTCTTGATAATAGCAGCACCCTTACTTCCTAACTTAGCAATTACTGCCTTTACACCTTTATCAAGTAATATTTGTGCTGATTCTTTTAAATCATCTTCATTCTCTATGCTTTTTTCTACTAATGTTTCTATTTCTGTTTCATTTGGAGTTATATAATCTATATATTTAAAAATTTCTTCTGGAAGCTTTGCTGCTGGTGCTGGATCAAGTATGATTGTTTTACCTTTGGCCTTTAATTTTTTCATAATATCAATTACTGTAATCATTGGAATTTCTAGTTGAAATAAAAATATATCAGCCTTTTCAATTGTGCGCCACTTACTTTCAATGTATTTTGTATCAACTTGACCATTCGCTCCTGAAATCACAACTATATTATTTTCCCCTTTATTGCTTACTTGTATTACTGCAACTCCAGAAGATATTCCTTTTTGAATATTTACTCCATCCTGCCTTACATTATTATTTTTTAAAACTTCTAAGTACTTTGTTCCATATATATCATCTCCAAGTTTACCTACCATAAGAATATCTCCACCTAATCTTCCTAAAGCTACTGCTTGGTTTGCACCTTTGCCTCCTGGAAAAGTCTTAAAACTTTCTCCAAAAATAGTTTCCCCTGGCTTTGGGAAATTTTCTAAGGTTGTTACTAAGTCCATGTTTAAGCTTCCAATAACTCATAATTTTTCCATATTAACCCCACCCTTTATTCTTAAAAATTTATTATTTCTAAAATTTGTACCATGTACTTATTTAATGTAGAACATTAATTAGAACTAACTTATATATCTTCTTTATAAACTAAAAAATATAAGTAATTAGCTATAACTGTTAATACAATTATAACATTATAAAACTATTCTCATTCCTATAGTTTTATATTATATATATTCGTCTTAATCCTTATATTCATAAGCAGAAATACCCTAGAATGCTATATTTAAAATGCAGTTAGGACAACCTATAGAAGTGGTGATATTCTCAATACAATAAAAATGAACAATAAACTAATTATAATACAAATAGTTTATTGTTCATCTTTGCTTTTTAGTAACTCTTTAAATAATATAAGGTTCTAAGTTTCTAATAATTATTTTTTATTTGATATTTTTCAACCATCTATAATCACTTTTGATTTCTTCTTCATCTTTATAAATGTTCATTACTTTACCTATTTCAATAGCAAATTCAATAAATGCTTTACCAATTGAAGTTATACAATTTCCATCTAAAACAACATCTTCATCTACAATATTTATTTTTTCGTACGTTGATTTATTACTTTCATCTACTTTAAAGCCTTCATTGTCGCCATTTGCTTTTTTATTATCAAGCAATCCGTAATATGCCATTAGCTCAGCTCCACCACAAATCCCTGCAATAATTTTATTTTTTTCATTTAATTTTAAAATAAATTCTTTTAATTCTTCCTTTTCATATAGATGAGTTGAATTTCCTCCTGGTATAATTAAAAGATCAATATCATCTGGATTTAATTCTTGAATTGTTTTATCTGGTAAAAACTTTTGTCTTTCTTCACTTACATAAACACGATTTTCTAAAGCAGCTGAGAAAGCATTCTCTCTAAATTGATTAACAGCCAGCACAACTTCGAATTCACAAAATCCATCATAATAAAAAACACATACATTCATTTTATAACCTACTTTCATTACTCCATTTTTATTTTAAACTTCTAATTATTTTTTTAATTTCCTCATTAATCTCATTAAAATTCTCTTGATCTAGTAATCTAAAGTACAAAACTCTTAAGAATCCTTTTACATTAACCTTTAAATGCATATTTTCAATATAACTTGCTTTTGTATTTTTAAGTTTAAATTCATGTAGCCACACAGTTATTTCTAAATCACTAAGCATATTTCTATTTAAAGAATTCTCAACTACTGTAACCATTCTTTCACTTTCCTCCTCTATATAAACATAGTATCCTATACATACTTTTGCTTTTATAGAATTTAAAATATCCAACAAATCAATTTTATTAGCACAGTTACACTGAGCCAATTCACCTAAAGCATCAGCTGTATGAGCTGCTGAGTGAGCCCAGCCTTTTACTTCAACATAACCTCTGACATCTTGTTCATTATCCATATACTCTATAAGTTTGTCCTTTACTTCATGCAACTCTTCTTTAGATAAAAACTTTTTTTCTCTATGTTTTTTTATAATAAGAGCAACTATCAATACTGAAAATGTTCTTTTAAAAACAGCATCATCATCCTTTTCATATAATTTATAAAAGAGATGATCTGCTTCTAAACTAATCTTTAGTAACTTTTTAAGTTGTTCAATTGTAAATTTATTTTCTAATATCCAATGAAATAAAGTTCCATATATTAATTCATCTCTAAGTATAGGATCTAGTGAGCCTATATTCTCAAGCATTTCTAGTCCAATATTGAAATAATCTTCTCCCCTTTCTAATAAATAATTATTATTTTCAATTTCAATTAATTTTTCCTTTAATTTACTTTCTTCGCATATCATAATTTTTTCACTTTCTTCAATGTTCTTTTCTTCCATTATAAAATACAATGACTGACACCTATGTGTCAGTCATTGTATTTATTATATATATTTTTTATGTATTCCTTTATTTCATTTCTTAATTCACTTGGAGCTATGACTTCACAGTGATTTCCAAATCCTAAAATAAATTTTTTTAAGCCTTCATCCTTAGGGAAAAAATCTTCTACTATATATTCCCTATTTTCTAGAGGTTTAATTTTATCCTTTGAAAAATATTCACTTAACTGATTCCCTATTTCATTAGAAAATTTCAATGTGATTAAAATACTATTCTTTTCATAACTTTGATTAAATATCTTTTCTATTTCTTCTTGGAGAGTTTCTCTTTTTATAAAGCTTTCACCCAGCTTCATATTTCTTATTCTAACAAGTTTAAATCTTCTATAATCTTTCCTTGTTCTACAAAAAGCAATTATATACCACTGTCCACTGTTGAATTCTATTTGAATAGGTTCTGCTATTCTCTTTAAATATTCCATTTTTCTATTTATATATTCAAACTCTAATAATTTGCTTTCTTCAATTGCTTTATTAATCAAAAATAAATATTCTCTAAGTTCCTGCTCCATACTGAAATGAGACATGTCTATATTTAACTTGTCATATTCTTCCGTATCATCCTTAGATAAAGTTTCAAACTTAAGAACTATATCATTGAATTTTTGATTCTTTCCAAATAAAAATTTCAAATTATCCATTACAGCAATTAAAGGTTGAATTTCCTTCTTATTAAAGAATATATTATTTAAATTATAATTCTCCATAATATAATAACCTCCACCTTTTCCACCAGTAGCTGCTATTGGAACCCCTGCTTCACTTATTTTTTCTATATCACGATAAATTGTTCTTAATGATACCTCAAAATGTTCTGCAAGTTCTTTTCCAGTTATTAATCCCTTTTGAGAAATTATTATTAAAATTGATAATAATCTATTTGATCTCATAATATAAATACGTTTTAAAACGTTTCTTTCCTTTCTTTAAATTACTCAAGTTATAATTTTGCTTTAGAAATCAATTATAACAAAAATTTATCTCAATATTACTAAAAATATTATTTGCTATAAAAACAAAAGAGTTAGGAAAATAATTATTTCCCTAACTCCATAAATTTAAATTTATTATTTAATTACTGCCGCTCCACCCATATATGGTTGAAGTGCAACTGGAACATTTATAGTACCATCTTCATTTAAGTTATTTTCTAAAAAAGCAATAAGCATTCTTGGTGGTGCTACTACTGTATTGTTTAAAGTATGTGCAAAGTATTTTCCATCTTTACCGTCTACACGAATTTTTAAACGACGTGCTTGTGCATCACCTAAGTTAGAACAGCTTCCCACTTCAAAGTATTTCTTTTGTCTTGGAGACCAAGCTTCTACGTCTACTGATTTAACCTTTAAATCTGCTAAGTCACCTGAACAACATTCTAAAGTTCTTACTGGTATATCTAGAGTACGGAATAAATCTACTGTATCTTTCCACATTTTATCGTACCACTTCATACTATCTTCTGGGTTACATACAACAATCATTTCTTGTTTTTCAAATTGATGAATTCTGTATACTCCTCTTTCTTCTATACCATGAGCACCTTTTTCTTTTCTAAAACAAGGTGAATAACTAGTTAAAGTTTGAGGTAATGAACTTTCAGGTAATATTGTATCTATAAATTTACCAATCATAGAATGTTCACTAGTTCCAATTAGATATAAATCTTCGCCTTCAATTTTGTACATCATAGCATCCATTTCAGCAAAACTCATAACACCAGTTACAACTTGACTACGAATCATGAAAGGTGGAATACAATATGTAAAACCTCTATCTATCATAAAGTCTCTTGCATAAGAAATAACTGCAGAATGAAGTCTAGCAATATTACCCATTAAGTAATAGAAACCATTACCTGCAACCTTTCTAGCACTATCTAAATCAATACCACTTAATTTTTCCATAATATCTGTATGATATGGAATTTCAAATTCTGGTACAAAAGGATCTCCAAAAACTTCTAATTCAACATTTTCACTATCATCTTTCCCAATAGGAACACTTGGATCAATGATGTTTGGAATTATCATCATAATATTTTTAACTTTTTCTTCTAATTCTTTTTCTTTTACGTCTAATTCAGCTAAACGATCAGATTCTGCATTAACCTTCTTCTTTAATTCTTCTGCTTCATCTTTTTTACCTTGAGCCATTAATCCACCGATTTGCTTAGAAATTTTATTTCTATCTGCTCTCAATGCTTCAACTTCTTGGATTACTTTTCTAAGATCAGCATCTAACGCCAGTACTTCATCTACTAACTCTAATTTATTGTCTTGAAACTTATTTTTTATGTTTTGCTTTACGATTTCTGGATTTTCTCTTACAAATTTTATGTCTAACATAATTTTCCCTCCTGATTTAAATATATTATTAAAAGTATAAAATAAAAAAACCGTCCCAAATATATAAAATGGGACGGAATAATCCGCGTTGCCACCCAAATTGCTGGTATAATAAGACCAACCACTCGACAATAGTAATATAAAGGTTACTACCCTTTCGATTCATCACCGACAGCTCCAAAAGTGGAAAGATTTATCCTTTCACCGATTCTCACCAACCATCGGCTCTCTGAAGAAATTCACAAATCGTAGCTTTTATCATAACTGTTTATATATCTTTATATATTTCTTACCATATATTATTATATATATATTTATTATAATTTTCAAGCAAATACTTACCTTTGGATTGATAATTTAAATATAATCTGTTTTCTAATGGTTAACTATTAATATTTTGTTACGTTATCAAAAAGTTTCATAATCTCTTTTGAAGTTTCAGATATCTGTTCTTCATTAGTTATAGACGATTCTCCATCACCTTTTTGATATCCATAATCTCCAAAACCGCCATGATTTCCGCCTTTTATCTCTTTAAATTCTGAATCACTTGGCATAACACTTTTGCAATTCTTTACTTTATTTAAATCAGCTACTTTATCGTTATCCCCCCATAAAGATAATACCTTTATATTTCTATTAGTAAAATCCTTATCCTTTTGAGAATATGATGCTAATAGTATCAATCCTTTTATTTTATCATTTTTTAATGCATAATCTGCTGCCATAACTCCACCTAAAGAATGTCCACCTATAATCCAATTGCTAATTTCTCTGTTATTACTTATTATATTATCTGCTTTATTAGGAGATAATATTGCCAAATTAAAACTCATTTTAGCAATAACAACAGTATATCCATTGGAAGCTATTTCTTTAGCTATAGGTGCATATGCTGAGGCTTCTACCTTTGCACCTGGATAAAAAATCAAACCTGTATTTTTATTATTTGATATTGGTTTAAATATAAGATCTCCATTATCTTGAACCTCAACTGCTGCATCTGATTTCAAACTGCTTAGTGCTAATGAACCAGCCTTATAGTAAGAGCTCACGTAAATAAAAAATATTGAAGTTAATATTATTAACAAAGAAGCAATTACTTTAAAAATACTAAACCCAAAAGATTTTTTTTGTTTCATTTTACACACCCTTTTTTTCTTATCTTTTTCTACTTAATTATATGATATTTTATCACATTTAAAATATCATATATAAATAAACTTTTTAACAAAGAAGATTAACTATTTCTATTTTATTCATACCCTATCTATCCTTCATCTTTCTGCATTTATTAATTCACTTTAATTATGAAAAAAGATATACGACAACTATATATCGTATACCTTCCCAATTATCTATATAATAAAACCTATTTATTTTCTTTTAACTTTACAGGATATAATAAATCAAGTTGATGCTCATCACTTTCTGGCCAATTAAGATTTGCATAATAAACATAATTAATGTGTTCTTCAAGTAGTCCTGACATAAATTCTCCCCCATCATCAATACTATTTGATTCATATTTAGGATTATCAACATTAACCCAATTGCCTAACCATTCCCACTCATGAAAGTTTGGAAAAACAATACTATGAGCTGCATATAAACCACCTTTAAATTTCTTTTTTTCAATTGGTGCAGTTATTTCCATATCTTCTGGAATTGTGACCCATAGTTCATATCCGTATACTGAATTTTCTGATGATGGATTCGGATGATTAAATCCAAATACACGTGCATCTGGTTTGATTTGATACAAATTACTATCCTTCAAAAACTTTTCTAGCTGCTTTTTTGCATTATCTTCAGGACTTTCACCAATATAATGGCTTGCTGCAACTGTACATGGTGGCAAGTGAATAATCCTCACATTTTTTAGTGTTGATAAACTTTCTGATGCTCTGTTTAAATCTTCCATTGACTTTTTCTCCCTAAAATTATTTTTTTGCGCAGATAAGGAGTCAATTATATTAAGTATGGAATTATCATTCAGCAAATTAAATTTTAATTTCACATTTCCATTGTTCTGCAATTTCTCAATAAGAATATTTAATATCGCTTTAATTGTTGATAATGAAGTTATTTCTTCATTCAACTCACTTACATTTTTCTTAAATATTTCAATTGCAATAATAGCATCATGATTAGTAAGTATATCCTTAATTTGTTTTAAAGAAATACGTAATTTTCTTAAAATAATTATTTGCTGTAGCGATAAAATTGAGCTTTCTTCATAAACTCTATAAGCATATCCATCTTTCTTAGTACTTGATATAAGTCCTATTTGCTCATAATAACGAAGAGTCCTTGTAGAAATGCTAAAAGTTTTTGAAACCTCACTGATCGTTTTAAGTTCCATGCTCAAACCTCCTTCCTTAATGAAGATTATAAAGTACGACACAACGTCAAAGTCAACAGTAATTATATAAAAAATGTATTTATAAATAGTTAATGTTAAAATTATACTAACACTTAGAAATTAGAAATTAAATATTTCTAAATTATGCTTTCTATCATGCCAAAGCATAGATGATTTATTTAATGCTTCATAATAAGTTTCCTTACTATCTTCAATAATTTTCTCTATACTTATAAATCTGCCTACTTCAAAGCCAGATTGATATAATAACAAAAGCGTTAACAACCTAGACATTCTTCCATTTCAATCATTAAATGGATGTATGCATAAAAAATCCAATATAAAAGCTAATATGATTATAAGCGGTTCAATTTCTTTTTTTGAAATTATATTTTTACTTTATTGAATGTCAAATTTAATTTTTTTACCTTAATATCTTTATTGTTGAATATAGAAAGTTTACTAAATCGATTTAAATGAATGTTTTACACTAAACCTATCAGTGAATTTTAGTGTATATAATACTTCAAAATTAATCTACTAAAAGTATTTGCAAAAGTTACTATAAATATAATTTAAAACAGATACATTTCTATATAATTTAGGCTTCTCATTAACAACTTTAGGAAATTTAAATAATTTTATCTTTATTTTTTCGTTATATTAGATTAAAATTATTATTAGGTAAAAATAACAATATAATTAAGAAGAAATGCTACTTTAGTACTGTATTCTTTTCTTAATTTAAATACACTATAAGTGAGGTAATACTATGTCAAACGAAATTAATTCTTCTAATTTTATAAGAAATATCGTTGTTGAAGATCTAGAGAGCGGAAAGCACAAAGAGATAATTACTCGTTTCCCTCCAGAACCTAATGGATACTTACATATAGGTCATGCTAAATCTATCCTTTTAAATTTTGGATTAGCAGATGAATTTAAAGGAAAAACTCATTTAAGATTTGATGATACAAATCCTGTTAAAGAGGATACAGAATATGTTGAATCAATTAAAGAAGATGTAAAATGGCTTGGTGGAAACTGGGATGAACTTTTTTTTGCATCTAATTATTTTGATGAAATGTATAACAGAGCTGTTCTATTAATAAAAAAGGGAAAGGCTTATGTTTGTGATTTATCACCTGATGAAGCTAAGGAGTATAGAGGGTCTCTAACTGAGCCTGGAAAAGAAAGCCCTTACAGAAATAGATCTGTCGAAGAAAACTTAGATTTATTTGAAAAAATGAAAAATGGTGACTTTGCTGATGGTGAAAAAGTTCTAAGAGCTAAAATAGATATGACTTCACCAAATATAAATATGAGAGATCCTATTATATACAGAATATCTCATTCTACTCACCACAATACTGGTGATAAATGGTGTTTATATCCTATGTATGACTTCGCGCATCCATTAGAGGATGCTATTGAGCATATAACTCATTCTATTTGTACATTAGAATTTGAAGATCATAGACCACTTTACGACTGGGTTGTAAGTGAATGTGAAATGGAAGCTTCTCCAAGGCAAATAGAATTTGCAAGGTTAAACATTACTAATACAGTTATGAGTAAAAGAAAACTTAAACAATTAGTTGATGAAAAAGTTGTTGATGGATGGGATGACCCTAGAATGCCTACGGTTTGTGGACTCCGTAGAAAAGGCTTCACTCCTGATTCATTAAGAAATTTCTGCAACGCTATTGGAGTTGCTAAGGCTAATTCTGTAGTAGATTCTCAAATGTTAGATTACTTTGTAAGGGAAGATTTGCAACTTAAAGCACCATTAGCTATGGCTGTATTAAATCCTTTAAAACTTGTAATAACTAATTATCCTGAAAATGAAACAGAAATGCTTGAAATAGAAAATAATGCTAAAGATGAATCACAAGGCAAGAGATTAGTTCCATTCTCTAGAGAAATATATATTGAAAGAGAAGACTTTATGGAAAATCCACCTAAGAAATACTTTAGATTATTCCCAGGTAATGAAGTTAGACTAAAGGGAGCATATTTTGTTAAATGTAATGAAATGATAAAAGATGAAAATGGCATAGTTACAGAAATTCATTGTACTTATGATCCAGAAACTAAGAGTGGTTCTGGCTTCACTGGTAGAAAAGTTAAGGGAACTATCCACTGGGTAGATGCAAAAACTTGTGTTCCTGCTGAATTTAGATTATATGAGCCATTAATCTTAGATGATGCTCCAGAAAATGAAGGAAAGCACTTCCTAGAACAAATAAATCCAAACTCAATGGAAGTATTACAAGGCTTCGTTGAACCAACTGCAATTAAAGATGCTAAGGTGCAAGATAAATTCCAAATGGTTAGAAATGGCTTCTTTAATGTTGATACTAAATATACTACTGCTGATAAGTTAGTATTTAATAGAATAGTATCTTTAAAATCATCATTTAAATTAGGCTAAGAATAAATAAACTTTTTAAATTGTAATTATGTGAATAATTATAAGGGTATTCTTTTGTTGTGTTGCTAAATATATGTGGCAGTTCACAAAAGAGTACCTTTTTTAATTTGAAGTTTATTCCTACTTTTAACTATATTACTTTAAAAAATCTATAAAAGAGTATATAATTAATAATAATTATTAATCAGAAATTTATATTGAATAGTATTAAATTATAATTTATACAGTATAAATATTAAGAATATTAAAATAGATCTTAAAAGGAGGAATTTATTTATGATTAAACCTTTATTTTTAGCTCATGGTTCTCCAATGATGGCCATTGAAGAAAATGAGTACACTAAGTTTTTAAATGACCTTGGAAATAATCTTAAGCCAAAAGCCATAGTTGTATTTACAGCTCATTGGGATAGCAATCTGCTTACTATATCAGCTTCTGATTCTATATATAATACTATTTATGATTTTTATGGATTTCCTAGAGAACTTTATGAAATGAAATATCCTGCAAAAGGTTCTAGTATAATTTCATCAGAAATTGAAGAAAAACTAATAAAACAAGGTATTACAGTACAAAAAGACTTAACTAGGGGATTGGATCACGGAGCTTGGACACTTCTAAAACATCTTTATCCTAACGCTGATATACCAATTGTTCAAATTTCTATAAGCTCCAATCTATCTATTGAAAATCAAATTAAAATAGGTAATGCTATAAAATCTCTTGGTAATGAAGATATTTTAGTTCTTGGCAGCGGAAATACAGTTCACAATCTAAGATTAGTTGACTTTGATAGCACAACTACTGATTCTTGGGCAGAAAAATTTGATGATTGGTTAATTGATAAAATAAAAAAGAATGATTTAAATTCACTTTATAATTATAGAGAGCTTGCTCCTAATGCTAGTTTAGCTGTTCCAACAGCAGATCATTTTGTTCCATTATTTATAGCTTTAGGCAGCAGTATAAACTTAACACCTAAAGTTATCTTTAGAGATTATCAATTAGGAAATTTAAGTTATCTTTGTTTTGAATTTTAGGAATATACATTCAATATTTAAAATGAAAACACCCCCTGTCTTTAAACAGGGAGTGTTTAATTGAATAATAATATTACTCTCTCATCTCTTGTACACATTTAATAACAGTTTCTCTTAACGTTGGAATTATTACATCCTCAAAGAAATTTGAAGATAAATCCTTTTCTTTAGTTTCTGCAACCCAAGGATCCATTACAACAGATCGTAGGTAATTAAGCCCAATGTCTTCACTCTCTTTTGCAAGTTTTAACCTGCTTTTAAGTGCTTCAATAAATTTTATTCCATAATCTTTTTCCTCAAAGGTGGTCATTGTAATTAGCAATTTAAAATCTTCAACATTCTGACCAGGATTTACATTGTGATAATTAAAAATTCTTTTATTAAAATCATTATACTTATCTATCTCGTCATTTAATTTACCATTTTTATCAACAAAATTAAATGCATAATCCACAATATTCATATCTGGAAGTTCAGAGTCCTTTGGAAGAGGTACAATAACAAATTCATTTTCATATCCTTCTCCCATTTTTCTTATTAATTTTAAAAATTCAGCAGCATTTTTCATAGACTGATTTATGATTTTTCCATGCCCCTTAGCAGAAGGTCTAATCACACTATGACTTAAGAAAATCGCTGAAGCTGCTGCACCAGGTCTTGAACCCTCTATACCCGACTGTCCTAATGCTGATAAAGCATCTCCTCCGCCAATATAAGGAGCGCTATACGTAACAAGATTAATTATATCTTTATTCCTATAAGAAATAGTTCCTGCTGGATATGGTACATAACCCATCTTATGTGGATCTATAGTTATTGAATCGCTATATCTTATATGCTTAAGCTGCTTGATAACATGATCACTTAAATGTACTTCTGATACATCCTCTATGAAAGGATTGTTTAAAACATTATTTGAAGCATCTGTTTCTGGCCAATTAATATCATAATCTTTACGTATTGCAGAAGTTACATATCCACCCCATGCAGCATCACAGTGAATATTAAAATCAAAATTATACTTCTTTCGAAACTCATTTCTAATTTCTAAAATCTCATCTAGCGGATCTACTGCCCCTTCTTCAGTACTTCCAATTACTGCAACCACCATAAGCACAGGTTTTTTTAGCTTTACGCACCTTTCAAGTTTTTGCCTTAATAAACTTGTATCCATCCTTGCATTTTCATCTACAAAAACATTAATTAACCCACTTGCTTCAATATTATCATCTCTATTTTTCCCAAGACCAAGTATAGAAGTTCCTTTAGGCCATGAGTAATGCTTAGAAGATGGTACAAGAACTGCTGGAGATTTAATACCCATTGGATATAAATATGAGCTAGAAACTTCTAATATCCCTAAAGCATTAAGTGAATACTTACTTGTAAATGTTCCCCATACCTTACCAATAACTTTTGTTTTCTCTTCTGGAGTTTTAGGTTCATAAACAGCTTGTGCTATTCTTTCTGGTATTCTAAGTACCTCATCACAAGTTAAATTAAGTAAAACCCAGTTGTTAAGGTCAACAAGTTTTTTCTCTGTTCCATTTGGAAGAGTAACATTAATATTGATAGCTTTTTTCCATTTGTCCTCCGTGAGAATAGCTTGTTTAATACCTACAGCCATAAATTTTAATTCTCGAGCTGTCCACATAGCCTCAAGATTTGCTACTGAACCATCGCAAGTAATATGTCCCCATGGTATAATATTATTCTTAATATCTTCCAATGTACTACCATATGCTATCATATCACAAATATCCTTAGTGACCATTTTCTCAAGTAAGATTGTTGCTTCTGATGCTTGAGTTGAAACATTATTTGAATTTTGAAGCATTCCAGCAAAATACCCTATCATCGAAGGCATAGTTGAATCCCATAGCATATGTCCTTGATAACGCATACTATAAAAAGGTACTGAATACCTATTTAAAAATGTTATTAATCTATAAAAATTATCACTTAGTGATTGCATAGAAGAAAGATAGCCTTTTGACATCTTTTTTTCGAATGTAATACTACTAGGATCTTCTGGATGAAAGCTTTTTCTTCTATTTGTAATAATATTTACAGTTTCATTTATAAATTTAGAAAAAACCTCCGCATTTTCTCCTCTTGTCCCCATAAACCAACCCATAATTTCATCTTGCCCTGCATCACAACGTGTTTGAAAATGTCCTTTTATATCCGGTATATTCTTATAATTTTCATAAGAATAATTTTCTGTAAGCTTATCTTTTTTTAAATACCCTTTACCCATTTTTTACCTCCAATATAAATAATTTTAACTGTTATATATTTTAAATTAATTTAACTTATACTTTAAAACGCTTAACTTCATCAATTAATTTCTTTGACAATTCATCCAAATGTTTTGCCGTAGTTTCCACATTTTGAGAAGATTCATTCATTTCTTCTATTGACGCTGCAACCTCTTGTGTTGCTGCAGAAACCTGCTCTGCAACTGCTGACACCGTTTCTACATTGGAAGTTATTCCATCTTTCTGACTATTAATCTTGCCAATAGATAAACCAATATTTTGCACTCCCGGCAAAATTGTTTCAACTGCATTTACTATTTTTTCAAAAGAATTGATAGCATTTTCTACTACATTTATTTGTTCACTAAATTGATGATTAACATTTTCAGTTGTAACAATTACCCCTTCTGCAGTTTTTGATATACCATTTAATGAATTATTTATATTGTGTGAAGACACTTTAGTCTGCTCAGCTAGCTTGCCTATTTCCTGAGCAACAATCGCAAAACCTTTTCCTGCTTCTCCTGCTCGTGCCGCTTCAATTGATGCATTAAGTGCAAGCAAATTAGTTTGCTCTGCTATTTCATTAATAACTTGGATTATACTATTAACTTCGGTAATATTTGATGTAAGCTTAAAAATATCATTTTTCACATTAGCAAAAGCACTACTTATGTTATCAATTGAATTAACCACTAGCTTAAGCTGTTCATCACTACTTTGGGCCATCTTGTTAATTCCTTTTGTTTCTAATTCCACTTCTTTTGCAGCTTCTACAACATTACTTACTTCACCATTAAATTGCTCCATAACATGTAAAATATTTTCAAGTGACTGAGCTTGTAAAGTTGAACTTTCTGCAATTTCGTGTATAGCATTTGTCATTTCATTATATGAACATGACATCTTTTTCGATATATCAACGAGCATAACTGCACTATTTTGAGTATTATATGAAGTGCTATTAACCTCACTAATTATTGTCTTTTCTCCAATTAACATACTGTTAAAACTCTTAGCTAATTGTCCAATCTCATCTTTAGATAATATCTCTACAGTACAAGTAAGATCACCTTTTTCTACTTCTGTCATTATATTCATTAATTTTTTAATTGGTTTTGATATTGTCTTTCCTGTAAATAATCCTAGTAGTATTGATAATATCACCACCACAACACCAAGAACAGCTAAGTTATATAACATAGAATTCACACCATCTAATATTTCATCTTTTGGAGTAGATACTACAAAAATGAATCCATTATTAAGTCTTGAAAAGCCCATAAATCTTTCTTTTCCATCAAAAACAAGTTCTTCTACTCCTGAATTTTTCTTATCCATAACTGCAATAAGTCTATCAGCATCTTGTCCAAAGACCTCCTTATAAGTTGTACTTGCCTTTATAGAAGGATGACTAAGAAAAGTATAATCTTTATTAAGAAGATATGCATATCCTGTTTTATACGTTTTTATGTCCTTTACGATATTTTCAAACATCTCAAATTTTATATCCATTCCTACGGTACCTATAATTTTGTTGTTAACATAAATAGGAGCTGAATATGTTATTAATTTTTGTTTTAAATTTTGGTCTTCATATGGATTACTCCATATGCCTTTCTTTTGTTCTATAGGTTTAAAATACCATTCCATTGCTTTATCCTTAGACTTTGTTTGTTCCAAAGTAAGAACTTCTCCTGCATTTTCAAAGACATCATTATTTCTAACCATTAAGCAATGATATACTTTTGTGGATTTTGTTATTTCTGGATTAAAAACAGCATATGAATCTGTATTTCCAGTTACACTTTTGGCTGAGCTTTCTACTATTCTATCAATTTTCACCATAGTCTCTTCCATATAATTCGAATCACTTATCTTCTTTTCATCAATTTGAGAAGAAACGTTTAATGCTAAATTATCAACAGCATTCTTCATAATATCCATCTGTCCACTTAAAAGTATTGATTTATTTTGTGCTAGAAGTTCATTCTTTTCTTTAGCTTCACTTATTAAAAGCTTGCTACTTTGAATACCAGAAATTATTCCCATTAACAAGCTTAAAACTATAGTACTTACAACAAACAATCCCGCTATTTTACTTCCTATGCTTTTCATTATGTACCCCTTTATCTTTCTTATTTTACTAAATTATACATTCTTTGTTTATAATAGTAAATATTTTTCTATCATATTCCTAATTATCAGAAATTTATCATCCATTTTTAACAAAATTCGTACAAATAAATAAAAATAATCTATAATTGTAATTTAATATTTAATTATATCTACAGATATTGCTGCCATCCTTAAAATAGTTTTCTTAATTTTTCTTGTTTGATTGTTATCAGCTATTATTCATAAATAAATATAAGTATATTCATTTATGCATAAGAATATGAACCAAATAATAATTTTTTTATATTAAAATATTACAAATTTCTCATATTAATAAACTTAAATAAAAAAAGATACTACATCTTCTAAAACATAATATCTTTTCTAATAATATCATTTTCTTGTGTTAAATAAATTTTTAATCTATAAAGTAAATGTAACGTAGCTTTATTAGCAAAGGCATCCAACAAGCATTATTCGATTTTCACCAATATTTTTTAGAAGTTCTATCATTTTTTCTTAAGAATATTGTGCTACTATCTCGCCAGAATATAAAATATGTTCAACTTCTTCATTTAATTATATATACAAATTTTTATATTCATAAGATTTATCATCAACATTCTCTAGAAACAAAAGAAGAATGAGAACTTCCTCCATCTGGACTTGGTTCTCCATTATTACTTAAATGCATTATTAAGTTATCATTGATATTAAGTTCTGTTAAATTTCATGTGCCTTATTTTGCATTGATTGCTTCATTATACTTCCACTCTGCATATGCATTTACTGAAAAGCTGCTTACTTTACCTGTATATGCATCAATACCTATCTTTACTTTTTTAGTCGAATCATTTTCATCTTGATAGAAAAGATTAGTTCCTTTTACAAGTATACATTTAGGTTTTTCTATATCACCCAACTTATTTTTCTTCAAGAAATCCTCTGCTGTATTTTTTAATTGATCTTCACTAATTTTTAATAAAGCATCTTCTGTTTCCTTAGTAGGGTCACCTTCACTAACTTCTACATCCTCTATTTCCTTTGTGTTTTCATTGAAGTTAACAAAATAGTTTTTATAACCATAACCATCCGTTGGAATCCATCCAGTATCAACCATTCCATGTTTTGTTTGTGCTAATTGTTCTTTCATATAATTATAAACTTCTTTATATTCAGCCATTCGTTGATCATATTCATCCTTAGATATCTTCTTATTGTCATATAAATCTTTTGTATCTTTTAGTAGTCCTTGCTCTTGTTCAACCATAGTTTTTTCATTAAGTATATCTGCTTCAAACGTAAAATTTTCACTTTCTTCAACTGATATGTTGAAATACTTTTTTAAAGTATCTAAAGACTTCTTTTTATAAGCCTCCTTCTCAGCACTAGTTACCGTACTATCATCCTTAGAAACTGCTGAAGTATCGTTTTTAGTATAAACAACATTCTGTTTTATAGTATCTGCAAAAGCTCCTTTTATATTTATTTCATTAAATATAGCACTAGTAGATGCTACTACTCCTACTGCTACTAATACTGCTGTTAATTTTTTTGAAAACATAATAATTCCTCCATATATTTTTACTTTTTTCATTCTGCCTTAATTGTGTGCAAGTACTTACCGCTCTTTAAGTATATAATTTAGATGTCCCAGAAGTTTATTCCAATTGTAAAATAGTTGTAAACTTTAATCTATTTTAGTATATAGATTTAATTTTTTATGTACAGACGCAATAGAATTATTAAAAGTTAGGGTTACTTCTGTCCCCTTGCCTAATTCACTATTTATTTTAATATCAGCATTATGAACTTCCGCTATTTTTTTACAGATAGATAATCCAATACCTGCACCATTACTTTTTCTGCTCCTTGCTTTATCTACAACGTAGAAAGGTTGCCATATTTTATCCAAATGTTCTTTAGCCATTCCTGAACCTGAATCCATTATGGATATAGAAGTTTTATTATTTAAATCAGATACCTTTACGTATATTTTAGAATTATTCTCAGATGCTTTTATAGCATTTTCCACTAAATTGCATAGTGCCATCTTAATTAAATCTTTGTCTAAATCTAATATACATTCATCACTCTCAATAATTAAATCTATATTCTTATCCTTAAGTTTAACAATCAGAGCCTTTTCAACTTCATATATTATTCGCATTACTTTTTCAGGTGTTAATTTAAATTCCTGGTTCTTTGTATAAATTAAATCCATCATTTTAAAGGCCATCTGCTCAAGTCTTTTACCCTCTTTATAAATGTAATCTGTAGCTTCAAAAAATAGTTCTTCGTTATATTTCGATGTTCTTATTAAATTTGCATACCCAATTATAGAAGTTAAAGGTGTCTTAAGTTCATGAGTCAGATTATTTATGAAGGTTTCCTTTTCAATATTAGATATTTCCAGCTCATTTATTTTGTCCTCTATTGTCTGAGCCATCATATTAAAGTGATTTGAAAGCACATTAAATTCATCCTTTGATTTTATTCTTACCCTTTCAGAATATCGGCCCAAAGATATTTTTTGAGTAGACTCTATTAACGTATTTATTGGTTTTGTTATCAATCTGCTTATAAAAAACATAAATACAGCAAAAAGAGAACAAATCAGAATATCCAATTTCAGAAAAAGAGTATATTGATTCATCTTTTCAATATATATGCTTGAAATATCTTTCGCATAGTGTATTTTTATTTGTGAATTATATACACTAACTAGACTGCTTACATATAAATATTGTTTATTATCCAATGTTCGAATGATGTACTTTATTTCCCCTTCAGAAAGATTTTCTAATTCTTCTTTTTCATTTGAAACCGGAAATTCCATATCTGAGTAGAGTATTTCATTTTGCGAATCTAAAATTTCTATATTTCCATTGTGCACTTCTTCAAGATTAATGGAACTAGCATATTCACTTATCAAGTTGCTGATTGATATATTTTTAGAAGTATCTGAATAAATTCTTTTTAAAGATAAAGAATTTATTCTTAATTCTGAAGCAGTTAATTTTTCTTCCGAAAGACATTTTTCAACTTCTTTTTCTAATAGATTATTATGAAGTTTTTGTATCAATACAAATCCCGCAATGTTTAATGTAAATATAAGCAATAGTAAAGAAAAAAGATATATTTTCAGCCATAACTTCATATCTATTACTCCTCTAACCTGTATCCAATTTTATATACAGTTTTTATGTAATCTGCTATACCTAATTTTTTTCTTATCTTTTGAATATGAGTATCTATTGTCCTTGTTTCTCCCATATATTCATATCCCCATATTTTTTCTAGTAAATATTCCCTTGATAAAGCCATATTTTTATTTTTCACAAGCAAAAGCACGAGTTCAAATTCCTTTAAAGTAAGATCAATTGTTTCATCTTCCTTTTTTATAATCCTTTCTTCTTCATATATTTTCAAGTTCTTAAATTCTATACAATTACTATTTTTAGAATATCGCCTTAAAACTATTTCAATTCTTGCCAGTAGTTCAACTGTTTCAAATGGTTTGACAATATAGTCCTCTGCACCAGATTTAAGACCTGTTACTTTATCAACAAGTCCATTTTTAGCTGTCAGAAATATTACTGGTACATTTAAATCCTTTATTCTTTTCATCAATTCAAAACCATCTATACCTGGTAACATAATATCCATGAGTATCAAATCAAAAGCTTCTTTTTTAAGCAAATTAAAAGCTTCCACTCCATCAAATACCTGCTGACTTTCATAACCAACCATGTTCAAGTTTATTTTTATTAAATTAGAAATAGCTTCATCGTCTTCTACAATTAAAATATTTATTTTCAACTATCTTCCCCCTAGTACAATAACTTGATATTTTTCAGTAAATTTCTAATTAGAATTTATAACTCCATTATATAACAAAATTTTCTGAGAGATTGCAAAATAGTTGTAAAATAGTTGCAAAATAATTTAATCTATTTACTGCTTATATTTTAATGTTATCTAGTTTTTGAGCCATTTAATTTACCCCTTATGAAATAAAAAAAGGAATACCCAAAGCTCTGATTGCTCTAAGTATTCCTTTTGATTTTTATTTAGATTATTTAAAATTGCTATTAATAATTTTTTTAATAATTGAATTTATTTCAATTTAATCATTTAATGATAACTCAGCTTTAAATATTATTACAGCATTTCCAGAAATCTTAACTTCTACTGGTTTTTTATCTTCTATCTTTACCTCAACTTCAATAATACCTGGTCGTTTTATAGCTTCACCTTGCTTAGCCTTAAATTTAAATATAGAATTATTGTGCTTAACAAGATTATGTTGAACAAGATATGCACCTAAAGGACCATTTGCATTACCAGTAACAGGGTCCTCATTAATACCTACTGCTGGTGCAAACATTCTGCCGTTTATTAAAATATCACTATCCTGTGAATTAACTGTAAAAACATAATATCCATTACATTTAATAATCTTACTGAGCTTAGAAAGTGCATTATAATCAGGTTGTAATGTATTTAAAGTTTCAATACTTTTTATACCTACCATAACCTTAGAATGACCTGTTGAGACAATCTGAATTTCATAACTTTCCAATAAATCACTATTATTTATATTAAGTGCTGCTAAAAGTTCTTCTTTATTTATTCCATCAATAATAGTTCCAAATTCAATTTTCCCTTGTGTCATAACAATTTTATAATCTTCATTTTCCTTTATTATATCCACAGGTAAAATTCCTGCGCCTGTTTTATGATAAACTCTTGAAGTATCGAGTCCATTTTCAACAGCACGACCATAATGAGCAGCAATAGTAGCATGTCCACAGATTGGTACTTCACTTGTAGGTGTAAAAAAACGGACATGAACATCATAATCGTTGCTATTTGAAGAAAATATAAAGGCTGTCTCAGAATTATTAAGCTCCCTAGCAATTTTCTGCATTTCATAATCGGTTAATCCATCTGCATTTGTTATTACTCCTGCGGGATTTCCTGTAAATTTTTCTTTTGAAAATGAATCAATTTGATATAAATTATATTTTCTTGTCATGGCTTACCTCCTAAATCTACGTGAGAAAATTATTGCTTGTAAAAAAGTTATAGATCTTTTAGTAGTTCCTCTTCTACTTTCCAATGAAGCTCCCAAACATTGCAAGTTTGATTTCCCAATACAATACTTGTTGTATCAATATTGGGATAATACGCAACCATAGCTGCAACACCTAAATTTTCACCCTGTTTTGACATACATTTTATTCTTCCATCATTATGATATGTAAATTCAAATCCATAACCATTAACAACCTTACCCCAATCATAATTTCCCTCAATATTACTTTGAGGTTTCATTATTTCCCTCGTCATTTCTTCTGATAAAAGCTTTCCATTTTTTAATGCACGCATAAATATGTCAAGGTCACATACACTTGTAAATGCTCCTCCATCCGCAGTACCAATTGGAGGATATGAATATATATTTTTACGCCATTCAACTATATTTCCCATATCATCGTAAATTGCATAGTAGCCTTCTGCTATTATTGCATCACTATCATCTTTAGAGTAAAACCCAGTATTCTTCATTCCACAAGCGTTAAATATATTTTTAGTTACATATTCTCTGTAACTCTGACAGGTTATATTTTCAATTGCTAGTCCAAGCAACACAAACGCACAGTTATTATATCTTACATTGGTTCCAGCTTTAAAGTTAACCTCTTTGTATGCAAACTGTGGAATAAAATCAATGCAATTACGTATAGAATAATTTGGTTTATTTATAAACAAATCTTCATATTTTTCTCCAGCTTCCTCCTCACAATCATCAGCAATACCAGATGTATGAGTAAGTAAATGAAATATAGTGACATCACCAGGAATTTTTGTTCCTTTTAAATCAATAATGTCCACAATTTTATCCTTAAGTTTTAAACGCTTTTTATCAATAAGTTGCAAAATGGCTACTGCTGTAAATAGCTTTGTCACAGATGCAGTATCAAACATAGTATCTATTGTATTTTTCACTTTAAGACCTCTGTGAGAATACCCATATGCATGAGCAAATATTACATCATCGCCTTTTTTAACTAATCCAGCACCAGAAAAATTATTTTCTTTATAATACTTTTCATATAAAGATGTTATTTTATTGTACATTTTAATTCCCTACCTTTTATAATATATAACATTATTATTTCTTATCATATTAATTATAATTATAACATGTACATCTAATTGATGGATAATTTTCTAATTTGTTTCCGTGCTCCCTTTGATTAACTATATTATTGTAGTTAAAATAAAAAAAGAAGAAAACCCCCATTATGATAGGATTCTCTTTCCTTATTATTAGCTGTGTTAGACCTAATTATCTTGAAATTACTTCTATACCATCTTCAGTTACAAGAACTGTATGTTCCCATTGTGCTGAAAGAGAACCATCAGCTGTGAGTGCAGTCCATCCATTATTCTTATCAATATATGTTTCGTGACTTCCAGCGTTTATCATAGGTTCAATTGTAAATACCATTCCTGGTGCTAAAACCATATCTGTTCCTCTTCTACCAAAATGAAAAACAAATGGTTCTTCATGAATATCTAGCCCAACTCCATGTCCTCCAAAATCCCTAACTACTGAATATCCATTACTTCCTGCATACTCTTGAATTTCAGCTCCAATATCACCTAAAAATCCCCAAGGTTTAGCTGCTTGCAAACCTTTATTTAAACATTCTTTAGTTACCTGAACTAATTTTTTAGCTTTCTCATTTACTTCTCCAATCATAAACATCCTTGATGCATCTGAATAATATCCATTTAATATAGTTGTTGCATCTACATTTACAATATCACCACTTTTAAGAATAACCTCTTTACTTGGTATCCCATGGCATACTTCATTGTTTATTGATACACAAATACTTTTAGGATATCCATCATAATTAAGAGTTGCTGGAATTCCACCATTAGATACTGTATAGTCATATGCTAATTTATCTATTTCTTCTGTTGCCATTCCTTCTTTAATTTTTTCACTAATTAAGTCTAGAAGACCATTATTAATCTTAGCACTATTTTTTATTCCTTCAATTTGATCTTTTGTTTTTATAAGATTTTTTGTTGGTACTATATATCCTTTTCTTTTTAAGTCACTTAACTTTTTATCAAATTCTAAATGACAATTTTTATATTTCAATCCACTTTTACACCAACATAAATCATTTCTGTTTAACATCATAATATTATTCTCCATTTATATATTCACCCTTACTATTTAATTGATCCACCATGGAAAAAGCATTCATAAACCTTGATATCATTAAAATAAATTTCTTCACGCCCTTGAAACCAATTGAATTCTCCACTAATAATACAATGATATTTATACTGTCCATTTTGATAAATAACAGGACCTCTATAAGGATTTTCTTTACTCACTAAACTCAATACTTCCTTCAAAAAACTTCCTGAAAATCTTTCATCTAAAATTCTTCCAATATAATTCATTGACCAAAATGGAATATCATCTTTCCACAAAGCTTCTTCCCCTGAAAATTTTTCTCCACCTAAATATGTATCAATATATTTTAAGTTTCCCTCTACATATTCTAAGTCATGGGAATTTGGTCTTGAAGGTTTACACTCTGGCCCTTTTCCAGCATATGTGGATTTTTTAGCCTTGCATAAGAAATCAATTATATCTTCGTTTATATAGTTGAATTTATTTTCTTCTATAAATAAACGGCAATTTTCTTCATAATCGTTAACTAATTTATCAATGCTTACTTTAAAGAAATCACTTAATGCAATCAATCTTGCAATATCAGGATAAGACTGTCCTACTTCCCATTTTGCAACTGCTTGTCTTGATATACCTAAAAATTCAGCTAATTTTTCTTGTGATAGACCTTTTGCTTTTCTAAGTGTTTGCAATTGTTCTTGAAAACTCATTGTTTAATCACCTCTAATATCATTATAATTACAATATTATCATGTTTCTACCAATTAAGTATAACAAAGTTGACAACTTGAAGTTGCCTTCAAAAAAAAATATACAATTCAATTATAATACTTTATAGTTAATTTCTGTCGGGATTTTTATAAAATATTAATTAGCATAACGCGCTATGTTCTGTATTAATATAACTTTATGTAATTTAAGTTTAATTAAAGGTTCACATGTTAAAATTCACCATGAATATCAAATTTATAGAAATAGGAGGATAATTATGAAACTAAAAAAACAAATTTTAACTCTTCTTCTGACATTGTCAATAACAACAACCTGCTTTTCTTTTAATGTTATGGGTGCAGAGCAGCCGCCAGAAGGAGGTCAGCCTGGTGACGGTATGGGAACACCTCCAGACCAAGATGGAGGTAACACCTCTAATACAACAAAAATTTCTACAGTAGAAGGTGACTGGTCTTTTGACATTACAACAATAACTTCTGGTACTACTAAAACAGTAACTAGTTCTATTACTTATTATTCAGGAAAAACAGATCAAGTAGTTATTGTTCCTAGCGTGCTAGGTGGTGCTCCTGTCACAAAAATTTCAGCACAAGCTTTTGGACATCATAGTGAAATTATGGCTGTTTATGTCCCTGATAGTGTAACAGAAATTGATGATTGGGCATTTTATGATTTAAATACTGCTGTTATCATTTCCTTTGCAAACCCTAATGTATCCATTAAAGATGGTGCTTTCCAAAGTAGTGGTAACGCAGCCCTATACTTGCCAACAGGAACAAATCAAACTTCTGCAAGTGGAAAAGCTGTTGTAACAGGAAATACTGAAATTGTAAGTGTCTCCATTAATAATTCCAGTGCAGCTGCTATTGGTGGCGGAACTTATCTAAATGTAACAAACTCATCAAGTTATGGAATTACAGCAGAATCTATAGCAAAAATTTGTAAAAGTGCTAGTGACAAAACTTCAGATGTAAGCTTTGCTAATAATACCGTTACATTTATAGGTGATAATTATCTTCCTGCAGCACAGATCATTGAAATTTACAAAGACTTTGCGAGTGGTGTAAGTGCCAATGAACTGAACAAATCATTTCGTTCTTTGACTGCTGAAGAAGCTGTTACTCTTAATAATACAATTGCAAATGATAGCTCCTATAGCAAAGTTAAAACGCTTTTAACTTTTCAAGAAGGCTATTATATCAATGGAAATAAAGTTGATTTAGATAAAAATGCTGTTGCTTATGATGTAAAAACTGGTGAAAATATTTCTATTGATGAGAAAAGTGGAAAATTCCCTTCAACCAGCAGTCACTATAAATATGTTACTTACAGAGATACAGATAATGATGGTGATGTTGATATTCTTTACTATTCTCCTTACAGCGTAACTTATTCTTATAACCCTGTTACAATCTCTAGTAATAACACAAACCTTAATGGTCTAAGTGCTAGAGATATTCTAAGTAACATATACCTTTCCTTTGCAAATTCAGTGGTAAAGACAAGTGGAGAAAGTGATAACTTTTATAAGAAAAGTTTAACTGCTACTACTTCTGGTGATGGCGATATTATTGGAGCTAAAACCAATGAAAATCGTAGTATTCTCTGGGCTAACGATTATGGAACCATTGATGTTGATGAGCTTCATGCTGTATCTTCATCTGTTGGTAATTGGGGGAAAATGTCTTATGAAACAGGTCTTAGTTCCTATAATGTTGAAATCATGATGGAATGGGGAATGAACGCACTTCTCTATGCCACAAATGGTGGCAAAATTACTATTGGAGAACTTAATGGCAAAAAAAGTACTTTTTCTGCTAATGGTGATGGAGCTAATGGTATTATTGCAGGCGGAGCTGGAACTAAAGCTGGTAGCATCTCTGCACCTTCAAATACCTCTAGTGCTTATGTATATAATGCTGACTTCAACTTAAAAGGTTGGAACAATCATGTTGCCGATGTAGTATACGGTGGGTACGCATACTTAAATAAAGTATCATCAGTTACAGGTATTCCTGGAAGTTACTCAGTTGGACAAGCTTCTGCATTAGCAAATGATTTTGGTAACGGTGTTGTTGACGTAAAAGATTTCCGTACAGCTGTTTATGGTAATCGTTCAGCGGGTGCATATGTTATAGGCGGTGGCGTCATTACTGCAGAGGATTCATCTTTTATTTCAAAGATGGATGCAGGATTTGTTTCTGCTTCAGGAGGAACATTTAAAGTCAATAACAGTAATGCTATAGGTCAAATTGCTTTCAGAAATCGTGGCGGTATAAATACAGATTCCACTTCCACTTTTAACAAAGTTAATTTAACATCTGATAAAGATGTCAATGGTTATGTTATTGGTGAAAAAGCTGCTCAAGCAGTTGCTGCATGGAAAGAAGCTAGTGGCAGTTCAGATTTAATTCATTATATGATGAGTTATCCTACAATGACTATTGGTACACTTTGCAAGAACTATGGTATTTCTGAAGATGGTTCAGCAACACTTATTAAAAAACTAAGTAAAATTGCTGGAAAAAAATATACAAATGATACACTGCTAAGAAACAGTGTTTTAGATAACACATATTACAACTATTCCGCTGGTAAATATACTGGCACTACTGACTTCTCAGATGTTCCATATCTAACAAGTGGAAGCGCTTATGGCGGACTTGTAAGTTCAGTTATGGAATTTGAAGCATCAGGCATCAATCTTGTTTTCAATGAAAGCACATTTAAGAATACAAACAAAAAAGATTATAATTACCTTATAGCTTCTGAAGCTGGTTCTGCACCTATAATTAATTTTAACAAATCTAATTCCGAAGGTGTGATTTGGAATGAAGGAGATGTAAACAGAAATGTTGAAGGTAGAACGGGAAGCAGATCCTCAAAACTTACAGTAAACTTTACAGATTCTAATTTCAATGGTTCTTTTGCTGATGGTTCAAATGGTTTATGGAAAGTTAACAATCTTTCTTATACAGATGGAACAGGCAAAATTTCAAGTTTAAACGGAAATTATTATGGTGCTGAAGCTAACTTTGGAATCAGTGCAAGCTTTAATAAGAATTCTACATGGACAATTACAAATGATTCCTATCTTGGCAATCTAACTATTACAGATGGTGCAAATATTAAAACTCCTGAAGGATATAAGGTTGAAATGACTGTTAACGGGGTTAAAAAAGAAATTGTAACTGGAACATACACTGGAAAAGTTATATTAAAGCTTGTACAAGCTTAGGTATAATTACAAAAACTTAAAATATTTATGCAATAATTGCATATAACACTATAAAAGTAGAAAGCCCCCAAAGTTGAGGCTTTCTGCTTTTGTTCTAAGAATGCTTAGTACTATCTGAAGCGCTAAGCATTTCTTATTTGTTTTATAAATTCAATAAATTAGGAAGTACTACGAGTATCAATCCCTTTGCAAAAAGAAAATGTTATAACTTACTTATAATAGTCGAGTAGATAAAGCCCTCGCGAACTTTCCCCCCTCTCAGATCCGTACGTGCCCAATTAAGGCATACGGCTCCTCATATTATTTTACAGAACTTGCTATCTATATATATTTACATTGATTTTAGGTTTGGGTAAAGGATTGTACTTCATATACATTTTGAACTTCTCCAAATCAAAACTTCGCCTTTGGCTTCTGCGGTTCAACCACTTGAAAAGTGCTTTCTTTATTTCCATGCAGAATTGACCTATCATATATGAATTATCTGTAATTCCATAGTATTGATAATGTCCCATAAGCTTTTGTTTTGTTAATTTGAAAATATCTCCTATACGAAGTTTATTCCTAACAGATTTAATCCACTGATTAAAGTCCTTAACCTTTGCTCTAAATTTCTTTTTACTTGTTTTCCTCTTTACTCTAAAGTATCCTCTTTTGCTCTTTGCACAATAATGTGTGAACCCAAGAAAATCAAAGGTTTCTGCATTTTTAAATCCTCTACTTTTCCTTGTTTCTTCTGCAAATCTCCCAAATAATATTAGTTTTGATTTAGTTCTCTCGACTTCAAGATTAAATTTATTCAACCTACTAACTAGAAACCTGCAGAATTGTCTAGCTTCGCTTTCGTATTGAAAGCAGCATACGAAATCATCAGCATATCTCGTTATTTCAGCTTGACCTCTAAAGTTTCTTTTAATTACTTTTTCAAACCATAAATCTAAGGAGTAATGTAAATATATGTTGGCTAATGTAGGGGATACTATTGAGCCTTGAGGTGTACCAATTTCTGTAGTCATTAGAACACCATTGTCCATTAGTCCAGCTTTGAGAAACTTCTTAACAAGCCTTATTATGTTTGGGTCACCAATTCTCACTTCCAAGAATTTAATCATCCATTCATGATTTACATTGTTAAAAAATCCTTTAATATCAGCATCAACCGCATAATTTATTCTTCCATTTTCAATCACCTTGTTTAGTGCTTTTATGGCATTATGACAATTTCTTTTAAGTCTAAATCCGTACGAGAAATTCTTAAAGTCAGCTTCATATATAGATTGTAATATCTTATTTAAAGCCGTTTGTACTAATTTATCTTCATAAGAAGGAATACCTAACAGTCTAGTTTTCCCATCTCCCTTAGGTATGTAAACTCGCTTTACAGCTTGCGGTTTATAACTATGATTTCTTAATTTTACAACTAAATTCTCTATATTATTATCCAGTTCTTTAGAGTATTCTTGTTTTGTTACATCATCTATCCCAGTTGCTTTATTACCTAATAATTGCTTATGGCATTTTAAAAGCATTTCTTTATTAATATAGTGATATAATGATGTAAATTTTTCTTTTGGATTTTGTCTAGCAATTTCTGCTATCTTAAGTAATTTTGTTTCCATTAATTCATCTACTCCTGTGTGTAGTTAATGTTTCCTTAGTTAAGACAATAATATGTAATCTCCTTCCCTACTTTGGCATTACCCACTATCATTGGTACTATGAGATTATCCGACTCCCCATCAACCTTTTAATATTCTTCCTTTTTATCGGTTGTTTATTATACTCATTTTTCTTTTGAGAGCTGATAGGGTCTCCTGAGTTGCTATGTAATCATTGTATAGCATGCTTGGCTCTTTGACCCCGAGAAAGTTATAGTAGACTCGTCATTATCACCTACTATAATATTGCTTTCCAGAGAACCGACACCGTCAGCCTTCCCAAGTTTATACTTATTACGAGGCTCATTCACATTCAAGCCTACTACCTAACTGTCAACGCTTAAAATAAATAGTTGCCTATTTATCTCCATGACTCGTTACTGAATGATTTGACTAAATCTTTTCAGAATGGATTTCCACCATTTAAATTACACAACCTTGCTCAGCCGCACCGGTTCATCGTATCAGTAGCAAGTGCGTTTTTTTTGCTAGTAAAAAAGATAGAATATTTATATATCCTACCTTCTTTCTTCATCTATATCTCTTAACGTATCATTTATCTTATCTAGTAGTGATACTTCATTTACTTCAAGTGCTCTACCAATCTCAACCTCAAAAGTTTCAGTAGTTATATCAGAAGGATGATTGTCGTAAAATGATAATTCACTAGCAACTTTAGTATTATATTTAGTCATTCCATTATTATTTAGTTGTTCGATAAGTTCATTAACTCTCATTTTTTCTTTGTTAATTTTATTTTTATAATATGTAAGTTGCTCTTTATTCATATAAATCATCCCTTCAAAATTAATACATAGTTATATTATTTCAAAGGGAAAATTCTTCATAACACTTATTTTTATTATTTATTAGCAAAATAGATTTTTATTTTATCCACTTTGTTACTATTAAATTGCTCTTTTTTACTACTTCTTTACCTATATTTATTTAAAGTTCAGCTTACATTGCTCTAGTTTAAGTAAATTTGTATTTTTGAAAATAAAAAATACCCTGAGAACTATCTCAAGTTATAAAGATACTTCATAACTTGGATATGATTTTTGTCTAATTGTGAATTAAGGTATTATAATTACACCAAAGACCGCAACTACAACGTGTATCACCAAATTTCAAGTCGTAAACTTCTGAAAGCTCTACATTAACTTTAATAACCTTTTCTGAAAAATCTGACTGTTCTTTCGGCACTTCTAAAAGATTATCTGCCTTGGCTTGTGTATTTATAATTGTACCAATTGGAACATATCTATTTGCAGCTATCATAATTCCCCCTGTTACTATTGCTCCAGTATCAATATAACAATTGTCCCCTATTATAGCGTTAAATACAATTGAATTAAACCCAACAAATGTATTATTTCCCACAATAGCTGGTCCATGAATTAATGCTCCATGAGCTATACTTACTTTATTCCCAATATATATTGAATACCCTATACCATTTACAAAGTATTTAGAGTCTTTTAGCCCATGGAATATTACTCCATCTTGTATATTAGAATTATAACCTATATAAAATGGTGTTCCCTCATCTGCTCTTAACACTACATTAGCACCTACAAATACATTCTTTTCTATTATTACATCACCTATTACACTTGAAAATGGTCCTATAAATGCACTTTCACTTATTTGAGGATATATACTTATAGGATTAAATGAAGTAACTGGGTTTTCTCCAATAAAGTAAGTATATAAATTAGTTGCCCCTATTGGCTTATAATCTTTTTTTATACTATTATCCATTATAATTTCTCCTTAAATTAATATTACATTATATTAAATTTAATATTAATTTGTTAGTCATTCTATAAATATAAAAATTGACTATAACACTTTATTTTAGTTATGATGGATTTTACGATAAAACTTGCTGACTTTTTAACTTACATTATTTTAAAGAGTTTACATAATCAATAGGCCTATATATTACACTATCTTTACCTAAATAAAGTTACACATTGTGCGTTTTTTATACGGTCTATTGCCTTTTAATCATCTTTTACCAATCATTTCTTCTTATTTCTCTTATTCATTAGAATTGCATACAAGTAGGAAGGAGCTTGTAGATTCTGCAAAGATACTGTATTCTCTAACGGTACTTCGGTCAATGCCTTAGCAAATATTGATTTTCCTACTGAACGATTTGTACTACTTATGAAAATTATATTTCCTTTTACCTTATTGGTAAAAACCGCATTTACTTATGATAAGGTTCACCGTAACAGGTATAACGTAAACTTTTAAAATAGTTAAACATAATCCTCCATTGATTCTATCTTTATTTGTTCTCTATCATCACCTCAAATATAATTCATTATAACTTCGTCTCCATAGATACAATCTTATACTTATATATAAAATTATACTACAAGGCTTTAATTTTCGCATAACCTGCTGGGATGTCTGTGAGACACTTTGGGTTGAGCTTGCCACTAATAATAACTACATTTCCTACGTAAGATGCTCTTAGAAAAGCTTTATATTTAACAACAGAACAGATAAATATACTAAAAAATAAAAATTACTATAGGATTTTTTCCTATAGTAATTTCATATAAGGTTCATATTTTCTTTTCAAATTTACATAAAGCAAAATATAATTTTTTTATTAACATATAATCAATTATTCAGCTACTACCTTTTTTTCAAGAGCATCTTTCACTGCACCTATTATGCCTTTAGATGAATATGTTGCACCTGAAACAACATCTACTTCCGTAGATTGTTTTTCTAAAATTTGGTTTATTACACCTTTTTTTGCTTTATTATAATAATCCCAATCCTCTTGTTGTTCTAATACAGATATTTTAGCAATCTTACCATCAAGAACTCCTACCTTAACTTTTATATTACCTTTATACCCAGCACTACTACCAACGTAATATATTGAATTATCAACGTCTTCGTTTTTCTGTATAATTTTTTCTTCTTTTACTGCTACTTCTTCTACTTCTGATTGTATGTTAGTCTGCTGCTTGTATTGATTTATACCAAAAACTATCAATAATGCACCTAAAGAACAAGCAATCTTTGTATTACGTGCCTTACCACCAACCATACCATATGTGAGCGTATTTGGCCTAGGACAATTTTTAATACACTCAAAGCAATTTATGCAATTAAGTGAATTAATTGTTTTATTACATGTAGATATTTTAATACCCATATCACAAGCTTTATCGCAACGCTTGCAATTGATGCAGGAGTCAGCATTCCTTTTTATGGTAAATGGCCTAAAGTAGCTTGCTAGTCCATATTGTGCTCCCTGAATACAAAAATATTTACAAAAAAGTTTGTTATAAAACAAAGACAAAGTGGCAAAACCCAAAATACTTACAATCATAATAATTTCAACCGATTTACCTGTTAGAATTAAAAACAAATTAGATCTTGCATCAAATTTTAACAAGGAATTGATAAAATCGATAGAAAATAAAGTCACCAGAACAAATAATACGTACCTTAGTAATCTTAATACCCTATCAAGCTTATCTGGGATTGATCTTTTTCTTATTTTAAACTTATTTCCTATTGCTGAAGCTAATTCTTGCAATAAACCAAAAGGACACAAATACCCACAATAAAATGAGCCACAAATTGCTGCTATTATCACTAATATAATAGGACTATAACTAAAACTATTTATAAACATTATGGTTATAGGGAGCGCAGCTAAGAGTTGAATGATCTTTCTTATTCCGATTCTTTTTACATTTACTTTCAAATTATTTCTCCAATTTACTTTTAATTATTTAGCTTTTAATAGTACTTCTAAAACACCAATTCTAACAGCTTCGCATGATAGAGTAGCACCAGAAATAGTATCTACATCTGTTGATTGTTTGTCTACAATTCGTTTTGCAACAATATCAAAGGCTCCATTAGATCTATCGTCTTGAGGACTTTGTTGAGTAGCTTTGACATCTGATACTTTGCCATCTTTAACGGTAACCTTAACATCCACAGGACTTTGCATAAAACTAATAATACTGCTTTCAAATTCCCCATCTTTAAGATTTTTGAAATCAGCTACTTGTCCATTTTTAGCTTTCTCTGCTAGTTCTCTATATGCCTCAGCTTGAGCAAAAGATGCTTTCCATTGTCTCATTGGATACTCACTTTTACCATCCTCATAACCTTCGAAATATACTGGACTTTTACTGTCAATACCTTCTTTATTTAATCTATCAGTTAATTGTAAAACCTTATCATAATCTCCATTTGTATAAGCGTATGCTGCTGCACCTACACTTGAAGTTGCAGCCTTTAATGGGTCTTTACCCTTAAATTTATCTGGATTTGATGCCAACTCAAAGGTTTTATATGCTTCTTCTTTATCTCCTAAAGTTCCAAGTGCAAAGGCTATTGTAGAGGCATCAGTTGGACTATTGTATTCAATATCTTGATTCTTAGCCTTAAACTCTTCATCAAATCCTTCATTTGCTAATATTTTTAAAATCATAATTTTTGCATTACGGTCTAAATTCTGCTCTTCCTTTGTGCTTTTAACTATTTTACCATCCTTTTTAGATTCACGAACAATTGTATCAGCTGGTAAGTCTATTATTTTTGTTAAATAGTGGTATGCTAGCTTATACTCACCTACTTTAAGTAGACTATCACCAAGATTATACATCCAATAGTAATAAGAAGTTGTCTCTTCTGATGGTTTTGTATTTTCAATTAAATAACGTAACTGTTTAATATTATCTTGAGCACTTTCAATATTAAGTGAAGCTCTTAGTTGGAAAGTGGCATACTTCACATCTTCGTCTATTTCTACTTTAGTTGGGCCTGCCCACTCTGGCCAAACAACCTCTTTTTTCTCCCAAACTGCAAAAGTTGGTTTTGTAGCTTTTGATAGGTTTGCATTTGCGCAACCAGTAACCATAGTACTCCCCACAACAAATAATGAAATTAATAATTTACTTTTTTTACTAAGCATAAATAACCTCCTGAATAATAAAAATAAAATATGATATTTAAGCTATCAATTTTTTGATTTACTTAGCAATAACATTTACTACTTAAATAAAGTGATTTCCATAAAACTTTTATACTTTTTTCTACTTTATCTTGAGAAAAAAGTTATGTAAAATATCTATCACAGCAAAATGTAAAAGCTTTCTATAAGAAACAATAACATAGATGACAATGATAATCAATAACATTTGTTGTTTTTTTTAAATTTATTAAATTATTTTAACTCGCTTTTCGATGTTAAATAGTAAACCATAGAAAATACCTAGGATACTGTAGAATGCTAAATAAAATCCTTGTACATCTAGCAAACTATATCTAGACAAAATTAAGAAAAATTTCTAAATTTTGGTTATAATAATGTAAATCCTTCAGTTCCATCAAAAAAAGTAAAATCTTTCTTTAAACCTTTCGTAACATATATTTCTTTGTCTTTAGTAATAAATATAGCTTCCATATCTTTTTGACTGTCAATTAACTTGATTCCAGCTTCAAGCCCTAGGATAAAGATAGCAGTGGACAATGCATCCGCATCTATAGATTTTTCTGATACTATAGTTGTACTAATTAAAGAAGAATCAGCAGGATAACCTGTTCTAGGATCTAAAATATGGTGATATTTTTTATTATCTTTTTTGAAATATCTTACATAGTCTCCAGAGGTAACCACTGTTTTATTTGCTGCATTTACTGCGCCCAGACATTGTCCTCTTTGAAGCAGCGGATTTTGGATACCAATCCTCCACTGATCGCCATCTGGTTTATTTCCAAGCAACATTACATTGCCACCAAGATTTACGAAAGCTGATTTTATTCCATGCTGTTTATATATTTCGATGGCTCTGTCAGCAGCATAACCTTTTGCGATAGCTCCCAAATCCACACATTGTCCCAATTTTTCAAGTTTTGATGTTCCCAAGTCATTATTTATTCTAAGGTACTTATACCCGGTAAGTTTTAAAGTCTCATTAATTTCTTCTTTTGAAGGTAGTTTTTCACTACTGGTAAATATTCCCCACAGTCTGGCAACTGGGGCCATAGTAATATCAAAGCTCCCTTCACAAAGTTCTGAATAATATTTAGCTCTATTTAATACAAATAAAACTTCACTGCTAAGTTCAACCGTATGTTTACCAGCAGCTTTATTTAATTTGCTCACTTCGCTAGAATCCAAAAAGAAGCTCATAAGTGCCTCTAATCTTTTAATTTCATCTTCCACTTTAATCGCCGCTATTTTTGCATTTTCTCCATAAACCCTCTGATTTATTATTGTTCCCATGCCAAAACTTTCCATTTCGTAAAATCCACTCATAAAAATCTCCTTTCCTAAGTTCATATTATTACAATCCAATGATATTATATATCAAATGAAAAGCAGTATCAATTGTGCGCTTTTTATTATATATTCTTTTGTTATAAATCACAATGGTTTATTTAGAAATTTTTATGTAAGATAGGTTTAAATGATAAAAAAATTTGAATAATTTATATATAAATTTTATTAAGCCTAGTGATTTTTCTTATTTTTTGAAATACTTTTGAAGCTTGAAGGCATTTATAATGCTAAAAACAAGAATGGCAAAATAGGGATTATACATAAGTTTCTACAACTTCTTTAGCCGCTTCTAAAGGTATTATTATACATCAGCCCTTTCACTTTGTTTATATGGACGATGTTCACCTTTATAAGCATCTTGACCTGTCATACCTTCACTAAAATCTAAACCAAAGTTATGCATAGTTGCAATCGTATCTTCTATTGCACCTTCTTTTAGATTTCTCTTTGGATATTTTTGAATATAATATTCTGTATAATATTATTTTTGATTTAGTCTTCTCAATTTCAATATTAAATTTATTTAACCTATTAACTAATAACTCAAAGAATTGTCTTGTTTATTTTAAATATTTGATAGTTATGTTAAGAAATCTTAAGATTTTTTAGGACTTATATTTAATATTTAGGTTCTATAATAAATTTATATATAAGTAAGGGTAAAATATTCCAGGAAATGTTTTATTGTTTCCTTATCTAATACATAACTATACTGGAGGTATCAATGAATAAACAATTTAAAATTATTATTTTTCTATTTTGGATATCAATTTTATTTATATTTTTTAAATATCAATTATATGATGATGGAGTTAATAAAATTATAAGTTTTTTGAATATTTATCCACATTATAGTGCATTATTATTTCTTATAATTGCATCTTTAAGAATTTTCACGCTTATTCCATGTACTATTTTTATCATTATTGGAGGTATGTTATTTGGTCCATTAGAAGCATTTATTTTAACTACAATAGCTAATTTAGCAAGTGAAATTTTATTATTTTTCTTTACAAAGCTTACATTAGGTATGAATTATCAAAAAAGAATAATAAATAAGTATCCTAAAATATACAACGTTATTGAAAAGAATAATGTAAAAATTTTAGCCTTAGGAGTTTCATCACCTGTAGTGCCCTCAGATGTTATTTGCTTCTTTTCTGCTTTAACTGGAATATGTTTCAAAAAATATGTTTCAACAATATTTTTAGCTGATACACCTATTATTTTTTTATATACCTTTTTAGGAATTAGTATGAAATATTCCATATATGTATTTGTTGTTACGTTTATTGTTATCCTTCTAGCTAGCTATTTTAATTTTAAGAAATGGAATAATCAAATCGTCTGATAAAATTAAATTAATTTTAAAGAACTGACCTTGTTAAATTGTCATAATTACAATGAAAAGGAGAATTTTTAATATGAAGTTTACTAAGTTTTTATTAGAATATATTAAATCACCCAGGAATGTAGGAGCTATATCACCTAGCTCAGAAAGACTTGCCGAAAAAATGGTTGAATCTATCGATTTTGAAAATGCAAAGTGTATAGTTGAGTATGGACCTGGAACTGGGGTTTTTACAGACAAGCTTGTTAAAAGAAAAAATAAGAACATACTATTAATATTAGTAGAAAATAACAAAGAATTTTGCAAACAGTTAGAAGATAAGTATAATAAAAATGATAATGTTGTAACAATAAATGATTCAGCTGAAAATATAGATGAACATTTAAGGAAATATAATATTAAAAAAGTAGATTATGTAGTTTCAGGTTTGCCCTTTGCTAGTCTTCCTAAAAGTGTTTCAAATAAGATTTTAAAGAAAACTGGAACTATATTAAAAAAGGATGGTTTATTTATAACCTTTCAATACACCCTACTAAAGAAAGAATACATTGCTAGTTATTTCAAAGATATAAGGCTAGAAAGAGTTATTCTTAACATGCCACCTGCTTATGTTTTGAAATGTTATAACACTTAATAGAATGGAGATTATTTATGATTAATAAAATTCTTATAGTTGATGATGATGCAGAAATAAGGAAAGTCCTAGGAATATACCTAGAGAATGAAGGATACGAAATACTTAAAGCAAAAAATGGAGATGAGGCGCTAAAGCATATAGCTGAAAATGAAGTTGCCCTTGTACTTTTAGATATAATGATGCCAGGTATGAATGGTACAGAGGTTTGTATGAAAATTAGAGAAGATAGTATTATGCCAATAATTTTTCTATCTGCAAAATCAGAGGATTTAGATAAAATTCAAGGTTTAGCTTGTGGGGCTGATGACTATATTACCAAGCCCTTCAATGCCATGGAGTTAATTGCAAGGGTTAAATCTCAGCTTAGAAGATACACTAAGTATACTCTCGATTCTAAAACCTCTAAAAATATAATTGAAATTGGAAATTTAACTATTAATACCGACACAAGAGAAGTGTTTGTAGGTAATAAAGATATTAGACTTACCCCAAAAGAATTTGATATATTAGAGCTTCTTGCAAGTAATAAAGGGATAGTTTTTAGTATATCAAAAATTTACGAAAAGGTGGGGGGTGAAGACTTCTATAAATCTGATAATACTATAATGGTTCACATAACAAAAATAAGAGAAAAGATAGAAGAAGATTCTAAAAAACCAATATATATTAAAACAATTTGGGGAGTTGGATATAAGATATGATAAAACTTGCCACAACTAAAAGTCTAATATTAAATCTTTTGATTGAGCTAGCATTGAGTTTTATAATAACATTAGTATGTGTTTTTATATTCAGTAGATTTGTTAACCATTATTTTATAGAAAATTATGATAAGTTAAATATAAATTTTTGTAATTATTTAATATTAGTAGAGATAATATTAGCCATTGTGATTTTTATTATATGCTTTTTATTAATGTCAAGCAGACATATAAAATATATTAAGTATATAACAAACGAAATTAAGCTTATTGCTAGCAGAAATTTAGGACAAACTCTTGAGGTTCATGGTAACGATGAGCTAGCTGAATTATGCATAAACATAAACTTAATGTCCCAAGAATTAAAACATAAATTTGAGTATGAGAGAAAATTAGAAAGAGAAAAGTCAGAGCTTATAACAAATGTTTCTCACGATTTAAGAACACCTCTTACTCCTATTATTGCATATCTAGATATCTTAAGAAATAAAAAGTTTAATACCCAAGAAGACGTTAATGAATATTTAAATTCATCCTATAATCTTTCTATAAAATTAAAAAAATTAATTGATCAACTTTTTGAATATACAAAGCTGTCAAATGGTGAAATAATTCTAGATTTTGTAGAAGTAGACATATGCCCTATTCTGAATCAACTAATAGGAGAATATACTCCTATGCTTGAAAGTAAAGAGTTAAAAGTTATAACAAGTATTCCTAATTATGAGTTACTTGTAAAAATAGATGTTGAAAAAATTATTAGAGTTTTTGATAATATTTTAAGTAATGCAGAAAAATATAGCTCTAAGCCCTCTGATATAATTATAAGTGCAGAAAATAATATAGATAATATTGTAATTTCTTTTTCAAATAACGGCGAATATATTCCTCAGTATAAGCTGGATAATATGTTTGAAAAATTTTATAGAGTAGACACATCTAGGTCAAGTAGTATTGAAGGCTCTGGACTCGGACTCGCAATTTCCAAAAAGATAGTTGAACTTCATAATGGAGACATCTGGGCTGAATGTGATGGGAACATAATAACATTTAAAATGAAATTGCAATTGTTAAACTAAAAGATCATTAAATATATCTGTACTTTCTTTTATCCTTGTCAATGCCTTTGATTTAACAATAGTAACAATGCCTATTTTAAATTCTCACAGTAACACTATTTTTAAAATTGTTTTTTTATATTTTTAAAACACTTAAAAAGCATAGAATACTTAAATAAATTAAGTTTCTATGCCTTCTCACTTATATACTTAAAAATTTATCAAATCTGCTTCTAGTGTTTTCTTCACCAATTATTTGCATGATAGTATAAATATCAGGTGAATTAGTTCTATGAGTTAATGCAGCTCTAACTGCTCCTGCAACATCTGAAATCATACCTTTATATTGATCTGGATTTGCTTTGAAATCTTTTCTATTAGCACAATATCCAAGTTTAAGTCCGATTTCTTTTAAATCTTCAAACCAAGCTTCTTGGCTTTCTACATTAAAGTTAAACTCATTTTTATAAGTTTCTACAACTTCTTTCGCTGCTTCTAATGTAACGCCCTTTGGTAATTCTATTTGTTCTGCTGTTTCCTTCTCAAATAATTCATCGAAGAAAAAGAATATCTTATCTTTTACTTCATCCCATTTAGCAAAGTCTTTTCTTGGCTTTGGACCTTCTTTATCTATGTTGAAGATTTCTTTTGCCATAGTTTCATTTTCTGTAACTAATTTATGCATTTCTTCATCAAATTCTTTAGCCCAAGTTACATAATATTCATAAACATCAGTAGCTTTCATAGCTGCTATACGATCTTTAGATACGTCATTTAATTTAATTAAATCAAATAATGCCCCACTCTTACCCATTTTTTCTAAGTGAATTTCAAATTCGTGATAATCAGCCTTAGGATTTTCAGCTCTCCATTCTTCAAAAGTAGAATTAACAATATTAAGTAAATATTCAACTACTGTTATTATTGGAAATCCAACTTCCTTATAATAAGAAACAGCTGCTTCTGGATCTTTTCTCTTTGAAAGCTTTCTTTTTGATCCTCCATCTTGCTTCATTATTGTTGGAATATGAGCATATCTTGGAGCTTCAAAACCTAAAACTTCAAATAATTGAACATGTATAGGAAGTGATGATAACCATTCTTCTCCTCTTATTACATCTGTAGTTCTCATTAAGAAATCATCTATTGCATGAGCAAAGTGATATGTTGGAAGTCCATCCCCTTTAATAAGCACTATATCTTGATTATTTTCTGGGAATGAAATATTTCCTTTTATTAAATCGTTAAATTCAACTCTCTTTTCTGGATTTCCTGGAGATTTCAATCTTATTATATATTGTTCTCCATTTTCAATTCTCTTTATAGCTTCTTCTTCAGTTATATCTCTGAATTTAGCATATTCTCCATAGTAACCTGGAGTTATTTTATTAGCTACTTGTCTTTCTCTGAGTTCTGCTAATTCTTCTGGAGTACAGAAACATGTATAAGCTAAACCTTTTATAAGTAAATCTTTTGCAAAAGTATTATATATATCAGCTCTTTGGCTTTGTCTATATGGACCATATTCGCCTTTTGAAGTTTCTTGACCTGTCATTCCTTCATTAAAATCCATACCAAAGTTATGCATAGTTGCTACAGTATCATCTATTGCACCTTCAACTTCTCTTTTTTGATCAGTATCTTCTATTCTTAAATAAAAAATACCTTCACTTTGACTTGCTAATCTTTCATTTATTAATGCAGCAAAAACTCCACCTATATGTTGGAATCCAGTTGGACTTGGTGCATATCTTGTAACTCTTGCACCTTCTTTAAGATTTCTCTTTGGATATTTTTGAATATAATATTCTGTTGTATGTTCAACATTTCCAAATATCATATCTGCTAATTTTTCAAAACTCATTTTTATATCTCTCCTTTATTTCTCTTGTGTACAAGGTATTTCAAAACCTTGTCATAGCAATTTATATTAAAACTACATCTAAATAATGTAGTTTGAAATCAAATTATTTTTTATTACACTTTCTAAATATATAACTTACAATAAATAAACTACATATACTTATTCACTGTACATTATTTTAATTTAGGAATTTAATTAGAATTTATATAATTAAAAAAAACTCAATACTAACTTATCTATAGATTATGCTGATAATATTACTATAAATTTATCCAATATCTTTGTGTAATTCCATTTCCTTCTACCACTTCATTTTCCAATTTTCCATCATTATTTTTTATAGTCTTTGCAGATGCACTATTGTTTTTATCACAAGTAATTAAAACTTTTTTAATGTTTAATTTTGAACATTCTTTTAATGCTAATGATAACATTTCAGTTGCATATCCTTGTTGCCTTTCTGATTTTCTAATACTATATCCTATATGTCCACCGAAATTTAACAAATAATCATTTAAACGATGTCTAATATCAATCATTCCAATTAAATGACCATCATTAATAGAAACAGCCATATATGTGGTTGCTGGAACTAAACCTTCTCTTACAGTTTCTTCATTTAAATTATCGCAAAATACACTATACCATTCTTCAAAGGTTTTAGCATTCGCCAAGCCTGCAGTACCATCCATGCTATCTCCATTTTCAACAAATTCTCTTTTATAATCCATAAGTTTTTCTTTATACTCTAGTGTTGGTAAAACTAATTTTAATCTTTCCATTTTTCCTTTCCTCCAATTATGTAATAGTTTTAAATTCGCCATAAATTACAATTATGAACTTAAATCATTTTATTAATCATAAATTAAAAAAAGCCTTTCGTCCTAAAAACACTTAGGACGAAAGGCTGACTTCCGCGTTACCACCTAAAATTGATTAAATTTAGTAATTAGGTCAACATATTGCTTATAACACTAACTATGTTAAATGCTCTAGCAATATGACACTAATTAATCATACTGGCTTATTACTCTTTGTACGACTAATTTAATCCTCTTAATTATCTTTAAGGGAATAACCCCACAAATATACTACATCTCACGAATTTCTATTTATTGCTCCAACGCTTCCTTCAATAGTTTTAAATTCTAGGCTTACACCCTCCCCAGATCTCTTAAAATTAAAATACTATTTACTCTTCTTTTTCAACGCACTTATCTTTTATAATTTAATTATAGTATTTATAAAATACAAGTCAATTATACAGTTTGAAAATACCAATGTAAAGATAATTTATTAATTTATAATTTTATCTTATCAACAATTTCCTTTATGAAGCCATCTTCAAAAGGACTTTTAAGACCAACCTTATGAAGCATATTAGGGAAATAATCCTTTGCTGATTCTAAACAAAATGTAATATATTTTTTCCATGCATCCTTATAATCCTCATCCATTCTTGTCTTAAATTGAAGTGCGCATGTTTGTGCAAGACAATAATCAATATAATAGAATGGGCTATTATATACATGCTGTTGCATTTGCCAAGTACGTCCATCACCATAGAATTCATCATCTTTAAAAGCAAGATGTGGTTTATATTCCTTTTCTAATTGCTTCCAAACATCTCTTCTTTCAGAAGGTGTAAGTTCTGGTTTCGTATAGATTATTTCTTGAAATTCATCTACCATGCATCCATATGGTATAAATGCAATAGAATCTTCAAGTTGAATTTTCCTATAGTCATTAGCTCTATCACCAAAGAATAATTCCATCCATTTGCCTGTGAAAAACTCCATTGACATTGAATGTACTTCAGCAGTTTCCATAGTTATGTTGTTATGCTCTAGTATTTCATCGTTTCTTGTTAAATACCCTTGGAAAGCGTGTCCGCATTCATGAGTCATAACATCCACATCACCACTTGTACCATTAAAATTAGCATAGATAATTGGTGACTTATAAACCATAAGCATCTCCATATATCCACCAGCCATTTTGTTAGGTCTTCCTAATACATCAAATAATTCATGATCTAGCATAAAGTTAAAGAATTCTTTTGTTTCTGAAGATAATTCACCATACATTTTTTTACCTGCTGCAAAAATATCATCAGCATTTCCAATAGGAATAGGATTTCCATCAAGGAAATAAATACCTTCATCAACATAATCAAGTTCTTCTAGACCAAGACGTTTTCTTCTATCTTCATGCATTTTAGATGCAAGCGGCACTAAAAACTTCTTAACTTGATTTCTAAAATTAGCTACATCATTTTTATCATATGAATTACGTTGCATACTATAATAACCAAGTTCAACATAATTATCATATTTCATTGATTTTGCTTGTTGGCTGCGATTAGCTACAAGTTTATCAAATATCTCATCTAATTCATCTTTAATAGTAAGCAGCTTTTCACTTCTAACTTTTGCTGATTCAATTCTTGTTGCTCTGTCTTTAGATTTTAAATATTTTCCAAGTAGAGAAAGACTAAGTGTTTCCCCTCTAAATTCCACATTAGTTTGTGCCATTAATTTATTATATCTTGATGTAAGAGTGTTTTCTTCCTGTTTAAGAGGAATAAGTACATCATCAAAAGATTTTAACTTAATTTCTATATCTTTAAATGGAACTTGTCCTATCTTGTTTTCAAGATAAGGTCTATATTTAGAATTGAAAAGTAACTTTTGATATTTTACTTCAAAACTTTCAATTTTAGGAGATATTTCATCGTAATATTCCTGTTCTTCTTCATAAAATTTATTTGAAACATCACCATCATGTCTCATTCCTGATAAAATCATTGCTGTCTTTACTTTTTCTATTAATGTATAATATTTTTTATGAACTATAAATTGTTCCTCGCCACTTTTTGCAGTATTAAATTCATTTATTATTTCAGAAGATTCTTTTTCAAAAGATTCAATTGTTATTCTTTCATAAGGAAGCTCTGATAATTTAAATTTTTCGTCTTTCATACTTTTCACTCCTCTAATATGTATTTTATTAATTCAGTATATATTTTCTATTATATAGTTATTATATAAACATTTGTATATTAATTTTTTCTTAATTCTTTTTATTTTCAATTTATGGTTAATATTACTTTAGTAACTGCAAATAAACATTATCATTTTATTATATATGATTAATGTTTATTGCATTTTATGGGTACCCTTTTATTCAGCTTAAAAAACATCATTTTAATAAATTACTACATTAAATCTATAGATTAAATGACATCTTGCTATTGTGCAGCAATAACAAAAGACACCTACATTTTTGTATAGATGTCTTTACTTAAATAGTAACCGAAATTGCTGTAACCTTAATATAATTAAATTTCTTATGAAATATACCTTTCCATATTTTTACCAGCTTGTTTTTCTAATTGCTTAACTCTTTGATATGATAAATTTAATTTATCTTGTACTACATAATATTTTCTATGTTCTATATGAATTATTTGGATTATATCCTTTTGTTCTCACTTATAGAATATTATTCATTCATGAATTTTTCAAATCCTTCTGCATATTTTGTAGGTGAAAATTCTATTATTTCGTATTCAGCAATCTTTTTAGAATAAAATGGGTCTTCCTTAAGTATTTCTTCGACTTCTTCTTCATTTTCAGACTTACAAAGAATTACTCCACCTATTCTTAGATTTCTTCTTCCTGAACAAATAAATTTTCCCAAAGAATAATACTTGTCCAAATATTTAATATGATTCTCTAATTCTTTATCAATTTCCTCCACTGGTTTTACGTACTTAGATAATAAAATAAACATAGTTCTTTTCCTCCAATATTATTTTTTATAATTACTTCACAAATATCACAGGGTTACCGGTTCTCTTCAATGAATTCATATTGCTCTGTTTTGAATATCCTAATGAAATAGCCCCACAAATCACCTCATCCTTTGGAATTCCAAGTTCACTCATATAATCACAAATTAGTTCATTATTATTCAACCATTTCAATTGATTAACCCAACATGAGCCTATACCCAATGAAGTTGCTGCTATCATCATATTTTCAATTTCCACTGCACTGTCAGCCATTGCATTCCCATAACCCTTTTTGTTTGATACAACAATCAAAGTAGGTGCACTATACGAAAAGTGTAATCCACCTTTCCTTGCTCTCAAAATAAAACTCTTAAGACTTTTATAAGTGTTTTCATGAATTTCCATTTCTGCTAGTCCATTTTCCACCAATTCTTCTAACTTATTTAACACACTTTTGTTCTGAATTACAAGAAAGCGTGTTGATTGGCTATTTCCTCCACTAGGTGCATATCGGCCTGATTCAATAATGGAATTTAGTAGTTCATCTTCAATTTGCTTTTCATCATAAACACGAATACTTCTTCTCTTTTGAATTGTAGCTATAGTATCATTCATCATTTCAAAAACTCCTCCAAAATATAAATTTGGGTAAATTCAAACCCACTTACTAGACATATTAAAATAAGGATTTGTATTTTTTTCATGGCTTACTGTTGTTTCCTGACCATGTCCTGGATAAAGTACAGTGTCTTCTGGCATTGTTAAAATCTTATGTATAATTCCAGTAAGCAATGTAACTGAATCTCCGCCATAAAAATCACTTCTACCTATCCCACCATAAAAAATATTATCTCCTACAAATGCTGCTTTTTCATTTTCACTATAAAAAACTACCCCATCTAAAGTATGACCTGCCACATAAATAACTCGTAATATTATTTTAGCGTTAGCTTCTAATTTAATTAAATCATTATTTTTCATATAATTTGTTGCTTCTATAGTAATATTCTGTCCACAACTAGATGATAAATTCCATATTGTATTTTGGATATATTTTTTACCTTCCTCATGTACATAAACTGGTATATTTAGCGCTTCACTTATTTCTTTTACTGCACCAATATGATCAAAATGGCCATGTGTTATAAGAATTTTTTCAATTATTAAATTATTTTCTTTTATATAATTTAATAATTTATTAGCTTCTGCACCTGGATCAATTAAAAAGCCATGATTAGTTTCACTATCTATTAAAAAATATGAATTTGTTGTAAAAACACCTGTTACCGGTAATTTTATAATCATTTGTATACTCCTTATAAATCATAGATTATGAGTTTTATTATTAAAAATAACAGCAATGTATAATTATTATTTGTTATTTGGAATACTACAGCCATCACTATTACAAACCATATCACCTAAGTTATCATCTTCTACACATTCTAATATTTTTTCTTCTTGTAATGCTTTTTCAATAGTTTTTTCAAATACTTCTAATGGCTTAGCACCTGAAATTGAATATTTTTCGTTAATAAAAAAGAATGGAACTGCTTGTATTCCAAGTCTACTAGCTTCATATTCGTCATTACGAACATCTTCTGCAAACTTCTTATCCTTTAATATATCTTCTACTTCTAATTTATCTAAACCAACTTCAATAGCGATATCCGTTAATACCTTATGATCACTCATTTGTTTATTTTCAGTAAAATATGCATGTAGTAATTTTTCTGATATTTCTATTCCTTTTCCTTTAGTTTCTGCATATTTTGCAATACGATGAGCATCAAATGTATTTGTATACCGTACTGTATCATAATTAAAATCTAGTCCAACACTTTTAGCATATTCAGTTATACTATCTATCATTTGTTTTGCTTTTTCAATGCTTATACGATATTTTTCTGAAATTCTTTCTATTGTATTTGTTGTTGTTTTATAACTGGCACTTGAATCTAGTTCAAAACTTTTAAAACTAATATATATATCTTCTCGGTCTGAAAAATTCTCTAAAGCCTTTTCTAATCTACGTTTTCCTATATAACAGTATGGACATGCATAATCTGACCATATTTCTATTTTCATTTATAAACACCACTTTCGATTAACTAATTTTTTCTTTTTTGTAAATGTATATCTATTAATATTAACTCGAGTTAAATCTTGCTTACAAATTTAATTATATTCATATATTCGTGTCTAACAAGTACGCAATAAAATAATAGATACTATAATAAAATATAGTATTGTGTATTTATCTGTATTATAATATATATAAAAAATTACCTATTAAAGAGGAGTTGATTAGATTGACCGAAGACAAATTCTTACTTTCAGATTGTCCGCTCGAATATGCTGCTAATATTATAGGTGGAAAATGGAAAATAAGACTTATATGGGCATTATACAGAGCAGAATTTGTTAGATTTAATGAATTAAAACGGCAATTAAATGGCATTACAGATATGATGCTCACTAAAATTTTAAAAGAACTAGTAAAAGAAAATATAGTTAATAGGGTTCAATATAATGAAATTCCTCCACGTGTGGAATATTCCCTAACTCCAAATGGATTAAATTTAGTGAATGCATTAAATGAAGTTACAAAATGGTCAAAAGAAACACATAACAGCAGTAATTCAAAACAACTATAAATATGAATATATACTAATATGAATAATTTAAATGATTTTCATAATGTATTTAAAATACATTAGAAAAACACCGCAGAATTCAAAATTGAATAATACGATGTTCATGTAAATTATTTACTTTTCAGTTATTGCGTTAAGTGGAAAAAATGTAAATTAATAATTTCATTTTTATCTTTTAACTAAAGGAAATGCAATAACATCCTTGATTGTATTTGCTCCAGTTAAAAACATTATCATTCTATCAATACCAATACCTAATCCTCCTGTTGGCGGCATTGCTGTATCAATAGCTACTGCAAATTCTTCATCCATTGGACTTGCTGTTTCTAATCCACCTCTCAATTTCTCTGCTTGCTCATGTAATAATATACGTTGTCTTAATGGATCATTTAATTCTGAATATGCATTTCCAAGCTCCACTCCATAAGCATATGGTTCAAACCTTTCAATTAAATTAGTATTTTCCCTATGAACTTTACAAAGTGGTGATGATTCTTTTGGAAAATCTATAACAAAAGTCGGTTGAATTAATTTTTTCTCACTATATGATTCAAAAAGATTTAGTATTAACTCTCCTTTTGATGCTTCCTCTATATTTAACCCCTCATTTTGTTCTTCAATTAAAAGAAAATTTGCTTTAATTTTATTAATAATTTCTTCTTCGCTTAAATATTCTACATCAATACCTGTATCTTGTTTTACAATATTACACATAGTTTCTCTTTTCCAAGGAGCTTTAAAATCAATTTCTTCTTCTCCATATTTTATTTTAGTAGACCCATTCACAGCCATAAATACATATTCATATAGACCTTCCATAATTCTCATCATGTCTTCATAATCTGCATAAGACATATAACATTCCATTAATGTAAATTCTGGATAATGTGTTCTATCAATTCCTTCATTTCTAAAAGATCTTGCAAATGTATAAACCCTTTCTATTCCACCCACAATAAGTCTTTTTAAATATAATTCTGGAGAAACATTCATATATACTTCACAATCTAAATCATTAACGAAAGTTTTAAATGGCTTTGCTTCTCCACCTCCATATTTAGTATCAAGTACAGGCGTATCACATTCAATAAAATTCATATTATTTAAATATTCTCTAATTGCAGTAATTGCTTTAGAACGTTTTATAAATCTTTCTTTAACCTCTGAATTCATTATCATATCTAAGGATCTATGTCTTTGCCTTAAGTCTGAATCTTGAATTCCATGATACTTTTCTGGAAGAGTTCTTATAGCTTTAGATAACAATTCAAACTTACTTGCCCTAATAGTTATTTCACCTGTTTGAGTTTTAAATACAGTTCCTTCTAAACCAATAATATCTCCCACATCAATTAATTTTAAAATATTATAACTTTCATTTCCAATTAATTTCTTACTAAAAAATATTTGTATATTTCCTTTTTCATCTGTAATGTTCGCAAAAGTTGCATTCCCCATTCTTCTAAGGAACATTATTCTTCCTGCTAAAGAAAATATCTTTTCCTCATCAATATTATCAAAGTTATCATAGATTTCTTTTGTATGAGTCATTTTACTAAAATCATAATTATAAGGATATGGATTTATTCCGACCTCATTAAGTTTGTTTAACTTTTTTATTCTTTCTGTTATAAACTCATTAGCATTTGTCATTATATTTTCTAATTGATTTAAATTTTCATATTGTTCGTACATTTTGTTACCACCTTTACTTATTTATTAACTAATTTAATGCAAATAAAAAAACTTCCACCTCCAAGATTTGTAATCTTGAGGACGAAAGTTATAAATTCGTGGTACCACCTCAGTTTGTGCATGTGTTGCCGCATACACCTCTTCAAGTACATCAAAATATGAAATACTCTATATCTATAACGGGATATTCCGTCACATCCTACCTCTATCAAGTTCAACTAAGATTTAGGTGTGGTTTTATCCCCATCTGAATCTTAGCTGAACTTATCCCCACAAGAGGGATCTCGTCCATGAGCGTGTAGCCGTTATCTCCCACTTGGAGAAGTGGGAGTATTACGAATACTAGCTATCGGATAAAATAGACTCAGTGCGCAGCTCCAAGATCTTCTTCAATAAAAATCCATTGCTCCATTACACCATTCAGAGCTCTCTTAAAATGAATTACCTTATTTACTCTTCTTTTCCTAGCCTTTATAGCATTTTACAATATAATACTCATTTTGTAAATATAGTTCTAAATATTTTATTTAATATTTTCAGACAACTTATTTTTATATGCTTTTAAAAACTCATATCTAAACTCTTCATTATTGAGTTTAGTCTTAAATCTATTTAAATACACCTCATAATCCCACTTTTTCCTCTTATAATAATAATCTCTACAAATAGTATAAAAATCTTTTGGAAATTTAATGAGAATGTACAATAATTCTTTTTCTTCTTGTTGTAGAAGTGAAATGTTCTCATACCCATCAATACAATTTAAAGTTTTATCTATATCAAAGACTGCATTTTTTATAGATTTTAATACGAAATCTCCTATATCCATTATTCTTAAATCTATAGTCATAAAATCAAAATCTATTATACTTATTTCATTGTTTTTAAACAAAAAATTATGATAAGCCAAATCATTATGACAAAGAGAAATGGTATCTTCAGCTTTTCTTAAATCATCATACTTACTTTTATAAAATTCCTTTTGTACCTCTTCAATTTCAATTAAATATTCATCTACATTATTCATAAATAATGTATCAAACTCATTTTTATATTTATAATTTTTGACTAAACTTTTCATCCAAATTAATTCATCATATGCTTTTTGAAATTTATCTTTTAATGAAATATCTAAAAAATCTTTATTATATTTATTTTTTAAATGCTCCCTTAAACCTTTAGATGCTCTATGCATTAAAGCTATATTTTCTGCACAAAGATTAATTTCTACAGGATTTGAAAAGGCTGCTTCTCTTCCATCTAAAATATCCATAATAATATAAAGTTGATCTTTCCACTTCTTATAACTCAAATTATCCTCAAATTTATTATATGTTATTATATTGCTATAACTCGTCTTTACATAATCTAAAGATTCACTTATTAAATTTACTCTATCTACATCATAATTTACTTTTTTTAAAATTTTATTTCCTTCATCTGTAGATATTACAAATACTTTTCTAAGTGGAGTAATATCATTTACCTTTACTCCTAATTCATTAAAAAATTTCAAACTTAAATCATAATCACATAAATAACATCTTTCTGAATACCTAATTTTATTCATACTTTTATCCTCCTGATAACTAAGCATTAGGATTAACAGTATATTTTTAATTTACCTGCTCTTAATAAAACTCTTACTTTCATATTTTAGGCTCTTTTCAAATTCTAATAATAATTCCTCATTAGTTTTATTCTTTCTATTAATTTTAGATTTCTCATTAAATTTATCTTGTTCATTATCCATTAACTTAACCCTTTGCTTATTTATTTCATTATTCTTCTGACCATTTATTACACTATTTTTCCAATCGTTTATTTCATTGCTTTTCCCATGATTTATTTCATTCTCATTAATTTTCACCTTATTTATCAAAGTATTTCTTTCACTTTTCATCTCCACATACTTCATCCATACTCTTAAGAACCCCCTTGGATAATTACAAAGACCTCTTAAATAATCAAAACTGTTAAATGATAGGTGAGACTCATATATAAATACTTTTATTAATTCCTCTTCATCTATATTCATCTCAGCTCTTTGAAGTTTCTTAATATAATTATATAAATCCTCTTCTACTAGGTTATATGTCATATCTTTAATTATCCCTATTTCAATCTTATCTTCATTTCTTCTTAAATTATTTGGCTGAACTTTTTCAAGACAAAGCTCTTCTCTATTCATACTACGTCTTATGACACCAAAATAATCATGTTCATAGATATAACTCACTGTCTCCTTAGCTTTTTTTAACATAGTTTTTCCATTAGCTAAAATCAATCTATCCACTTCATTATGACAAGATTTATTAACTATATGGTCATAATACATTTCCAGTTTCTTTATTTGAACTTTATAATCTTCAATTTCCTTACCTATGGTACTCTTTATACCACTTAATCCACTAAAACTGCATCCAACTAATACCTTATGAAGTTTTACTATTAAATTAATTTGAGAAATAATATCTTTATGAGTAATATTTTTATCATGATGAAAACATTGTCCAATAATAGTTATCCCTTTTTTACTTAAATACTCCCTAATTAATAATTCATCCATTTAATTTCCCCCATTAAAATAACTATTAATAAACTTTTCTCTAAACTCACAATCATCTAAATATTTTTCTAACTTATTTCTAAAAAAATCTTCTCCCCAAGACTGTTGCTCCCAATATACCTGTAGCCCTATCTGCCAAAAGGCTTGAGGAAATCTTATAAATTCTCTTATTATAGGAATCTCTTCCTCCTTAACTTCCATGTTACTCTTATAAGCATTTAATATTAAATCAGCTTTTTCATTTTCCCATTTTCCATCTTTCATAGTTCTTATTAATAAAGAACATAAATCATGAAGATGTGAATCTAGTATACAATAATCAAAATCTATAATACTAATCTTCTTATTACTATCTACTAAAATATTATGATGAGCATAATCATGATGGCAAAAGCTTCTTTTAAAAACCTCCTTTTCCATAAGCTTCACATAATTGTTTTTTTGAAGCCCTGCTATACTTTTTTCTGCTCTCTTTACTTCATCTTCAATATTATCTAAATACAATAAATCAAATTTAGATTTGTAAGCCTTTTGACTTATTCTATTTTTAAAGTCAAGTATTTCATTTTTCCTTGTTTCAAAAACTTTAACCCAACAGAACCATCCAATTCTAGCGTCCATATTCTTTTCTAAAGTAAAACCTTTACTACATTCATGTAATTTTGCAAGTTCCCTTGATACCATTTCGAGTTCTAAAGGATTATCATAATTACTTACTCTAGATGGAATCCATTTAGTTAAATAAACAAATTTATCATTTATAATCCCATATTCTTTTTTTTCTTTATTCACAACAAATTCTGGAATATCAGTAAAACCATTTCTTTGAAGATGCTTCATTGCAGATAAAATAAAATAAAAATGAGAGAATTCATATTTAATTACTTTTAAACAATATCCCCCATCTTTTGTACCGATTTTATAAATATTTTTTATTTTTTCTATGTTATCTATCTTTAAGCCATAGTATTCCTCAACATAGCTTTTAATTTTAAGTATCTCCTCATTGTTCTCCATAAAACATCCTGCCAGCCATTATTTATTTTCATTATATGTGGCTAAATAATTTATTGTGATTTATATTCACAAAAATTAAAAGTCTATAATACTTTGTACTATATATGTATTTTAGAGGTGTTCATATGAAAATTGCCATCGATGCTCGTAGTGCTAATTTACATCATGGAACTGGTATAGGTACTTATACTGAAAATCTTATATCTGAAATGCTTTCTTTAGATTCAAAAGATGAATTCACTTTATTTTGTTCTGGTAATTTTAGTGAAAAGTTTAATAAAAAAAATTCTAATATAGTATATTCTTCTGGCAGGCATGGCGGTTTTTATGAGAAATATTATATTCCAAATGAATTAAGTAAATCTCATGTTGATTTATATCATATTCCTCAAAATGGTATAGGTTTTGATTTTGATACTGAAATCCCAACTGTAGTTACCATACATGACTTAATCCCATATATAATGCCGAGCACTGTCGGGAAAAGCTATTTAGACAGATTTTTACGTGATATGCCAAAGATAATTGCAAGCTCTAGCAGCATCTTAACTGTATCTGAATACTCAAAAAAAGATATTTTAAAGTTTTTCAGTTCTTACCCTGAAGATAAAATATTTGTAACACCTCTTGCTGCAAATAATAATTTTAAACCCTTAAATAAAAATGAGTGCAAACTATACGTAGAAAATACTTATGGTATAAAAACTCCCTATATACTCTATATTGGCGGCTTTAGTTTAAGGAAAAATGCTTTAGGCTTAATTAAAGCCTTTATGAAAGTTTATAAAGATTTAGATAAACCTTATAAATTGCTTATTGGAGGAGCCTTAAGAGATGAAGGAGAGAAATTATTAACCTTTGTTAAAGAAAATAATATGGAGGATAAAATAATTTTTTCTGGATATTTAGAAGATACATTTTTACCTATACTCTATAGTGGCTGTGATGCCTTTGTTTATCCTTCCTTTTATGAAGGCTTTGGATTACCTCCACTAGAAGCTATGAACTGCAAGGCTCCTGTAATAACCTCTAATTTAACCTCAATTCCAGAAGTAACAAAAGATAGTGCAATTTTAATAAACCCCTATAAAATAGATGAACTAGAAAATGCCTTAGTAACTCTTTTAAATGATGAAAATTTAAAGGCTGAACTAAGCCAAAAAGGTTATTTAAGAAGCTTAGAATTTACTTGGAAAAAAACTGCCCAAACTACCTTAGAAATTTATAAAACTTTATCCGATCAATTTTCAATATAAGGCACAATCAAAAAAATAACAAGTCAGCATGCTAGTCTATTTTGTGTCATAGACTTGTTATTTTCTTTCAAGTGCCTAAAATAAAACAAGAACTCAAAGTACTATTGTACTCTAAGTTCTTGCTTTACTTTTATATACTTATCATAGTCATTAATTTTAGGAGTTTTCGCCTCTACGTTACTTAATACTACAAGTGGACTTTTGCCAACAAAATTTTTCACACTATCTTCAATTTCTTTAGTGCTATAAGTATATAAATAGCTTGAAAAGAATTTTCCATCCTTTACATATTTAACGGTTTGCTTATTATTAGTTATTACATAAGTTATGAATTTTTCAATTAGCTTTTCATTATCAGTATTTTGATTTAATACTAATAAATTATCTCCTTCTGTTGCAAAAAATTTATTTCCACCGGGTTTAATGTTAGGTACATTTCCGACACTCCATTCACACGGTGTTTCAATTTTCATTATTTCGCTCATAGCATTAAGTGAAGATATTCTTGCTAAAAATTCTCCGCCATTCGTTAAATTTAAAATGTTATTGTCCTTTAACTTTTTAAGCATAGCTTGAACTTCTAATTTCATCTCATCCACACTTTTATCTGAATTAAAGGTTTCCATCGTTAACAAATCTACTAAATCTTCATAGTCTTGTCCCGTTGCATTTATTATGCTTACTTTTCCATTACTTTTCGTATAAATGTCTTTACCAATCTTTATAACATCATCCCAAGTATTCATACTCTCTCTATTAAATCCATATTCTTTTAGTATATCTTCTCTTATATAAAAAGCTAGAGGCCTCGAGGTTAGTGGTATTCCTATTGAATTATCACCATACTTAACTTGATTTACCCTATATTCAGAAAAGTTCTTGGCATAATTATCTAAAAGCTTCTCATCCTTATTATAATATTCATAATCATCTAATTTTAATTGTTCAAAATTAAATCTATCAATTTGTGCAATATTAGTAGTTTTTATCTTAGTATTTTCTGATGTATTGATAATTTGATTATAGTTTTCTAATTTCTTTATACTAATTACCGTTTTATCATTTAGTTTCATAAAATCATTTGCACATTCAACTAAATAATTGTAAGAATTTTCATTTACTAAAAGTTCTATATTTCCTTTAACTTGTTGTTCCTTGCTAGGCTGGAATAAATTAATGCTTATTATTCCGAGTGTCAAAAAAACAAAAAACAGAACAACATACTTAATTTTATTTCTCATATTTTATCCCTCTTAACGAATGGAGTTTATTTTTTCATGTACATATATTAATTCTACTGCTAAATCTTTAAATGTCATTGTTGTCATTAAATGATCTTGAGCATGTATTAACAGTAATGAAAAATCTATTTTATCGCTTGCTGCTTCCCCTTGAATTAAGCTAGTTTGTGAACTATGTGCATACCCTAATTCCTCATCAGCTTTTATTATTAATTCTTTTGCTTTGTTAAAATCACCTATTTTAGCTAAAGAAATTGCTTCCATAGAACAACTTCGTGCTTCTCCACTATGCATTATTATATTCAGTATTATTTCTTCCATAATTTTCTCCTTCATAATTTTAAGTCCTAAAAATAAAAACTTAAAGATACAATGCCCTATTTCTTAATCTTACTACTTTTCTTTAAATTTTTAAAGAAAAAATTTACATAGTTAGATTATATAGTTTCTATAAATAAGAAAATCTAGATATTAAAAAATAGGATTGATAATTGTACTCTCTACATTTATCAATCCTATTTACATTATCTTTACTTTGTTTTTTCTTCTAATACAATTGATACAGTAACATTCTTCTTATCTCTTATTATTTCTACGTTAATAGTATCGCCAGCAGATTTACCTTCTTTTATTGTTTTAAGCTCTTTAAATGTCTTAACTGGTTTTCCATCACACTTAACTATAATATCTCCAATTTTCATTCCACCCTTTTCAGCTGGTGAAAATTCATCAACTGAAGATACATATACGCCTTCTACTAAATCATATTTTGAAGCAGTAGCACTGTCAATTTCTCTTATTTGAATTCCTAAATTTAATATAGGTTTTGATAATGAATCAATTTTATTTTTTACTTCATTTATAGGAATTGCAAATCCTATACCTTCAATACTAGTTTCTCCTAAAGTTTCAGAACCTAATTTCATAGAATTAATTCCTATAACTTGACCTTTAGCATTTACTAATGGTCCACCACTATTTCCTGGATTAATAGCTGTGTCTGTTTGAATTAAGTTTACACTTGTTCCAGATTGACTTTCTATAGTTCTATTACTTCCACTTATAACTCCTTTTGTAAGTGTTTGAGCAAAGTTCTTTGAAAGAGGTGTTCCAATTGCTATAACTTCTGCACCTGGATATACTTCATCTGAATCTCCAAGCTCTGCAATTGCTGGCACTTTAGTTCCTTCTTTTAACTTAAGCATTGCAATATCTTTTTCTGAATCATAGTTAACTACATTTGCAGTAACTTCTGTATTATTACTTAAAGTAACTGTTATTTCTTTAGCACTTGAAATAACATGATAGTTAGTTAAAACATATCCTTCTTCATTTATGATAAAACCTGAACCCATACCTTCACCACCAGCTGTAAGTCCGTTAGCTGCAGTTTTAGTTGAAACAATAACAACTGCTGGCGCTACTTTATTAAATGCATCTGCTGCTGACATTGCATCTGATGTACTTGCTGTAAATGATTGAGGAATAGAACTTACTATTTGCTTTGTAGCAACAACATTATTGGATTTTAATAATGAATAAGTAATTGTACTTCCGAATACTCCACCTATCATTGTGATAAATAAAATCCCTGCAACTTTACCTAATATATGCAGCCCTTTTCTCTTTCTTTTTTTAGGTTCTCCAGAATTATTATTTTGAAAGCAATTGTCCCAAGCAACTTGTTGTCCTTCATTTACTGGAAGTGATTCTACATCAATAAATTTATTGTTATTTTCATTATTATTCATAAAAGTTTCCTCCTATATAATTATTAATTTTTCACTTGTTATAAAATAATATGTTTTAGTTCTAAAGTCCTTTAAAACTTATCTTTTCTGTTACTACTTTATATTCTTATTATAAATTCATTGTGTGTCAAACAAATGACAATATTATATATTGTCATTTTAATTTTTAAACAAAATTAAGTCATAATAAATAATCTTAATATAAATTACTTTTTTCAACATATTATATAATTTTCTTGAATACACCTTATGACTTCTTAGCTGGTTTTTTAGCTTCTTTCATAACGATGTTAACTCCATTAACGACTATATCAGGATCTAATAATGAAACTGGTGAATCACTTATTTCTTTTTTATATACTGTTGTAGATGCTGTTTCCCCTAATTTTTTAGCTGAATCTTCTTCATCACTAGTTATTAAATAAAATGGTTTATTGGCTAAAAGTCCATTTACCTGGCTATTTGATGAACCTTCATATAAATTTCTCAATTCATTTGAAACTGCTTCTTTATAATTTTTTTTGTTTTCAAAACTATTAAATTCACTTAGTTCACTTTCAGCTAAATGTTCCTTAAAAATATTATTTTCAATAGTTAACCCCATATTACTTAATAATGAAGTTAAACTAAAATTAGTACCTATAGTCTCAAATTTACTTCTATAGTATTTATATTTAATACTTTCCTTAAATTCACTAGTCTTAATTTTTTCTTCTGACATTGGATCAACTAAAACAACTCCTGCAACTGAATTAGGATATAAACTAATGAAATTTGTTATAACTAAACTTCCATATTCCTCACCAACCAAAATATAAGGTTCTGAAACTCCAGCTTTTCTAAGTAAAAGCTTCAAATCCTTCGCTTGTTCTTCTGGAGTCCTAATATCCCCTCCATCATTAAATCCGTATCCTCTTCTATTGTATATAAATGTTGATGATTTCTTATCTTCTAATGCTTTACAGATATTGTCCCATTCATACATATTATTACCTAGTGATCCATCAAATACTACAGTATAATCTACACCAGATTTAAATTTATACTCCATCTTCTTTCCATCTATTCTACCGTACTTAGATCGTGATTTTAATCCTTCATTATCTATAAAATTAGTTACAATTTGTACTACAACTCCTAAAATAAATAATCCTAGAAAGAAGATAATAATTTTTTTAAATATTTTTCTCTTACTAACTTTATCTTTATCAAGTTTATGTACCACATTAGAGTGTGATAATAGTTTCATATTAGAATCTACCCCTCCCCTAATTTTAAATTAGGTTTTGCATTTATATCTAAATCAGATATTATTCCTGCCTGGTAATTGAAATGTGCTGCACTTCCAATCATTGCTGCATTATCAGTACATAATATAGGTGATGGAAATAATATCTCAATCTCTCTTTTAGCCCCTTCATTTTGAAGTGTTTCCCTTAAGCATGAATTAGATGCAACTCCTCCTGCTACAGCAATTTTTTTAATCCCTCTTCTCTCACAAGTTAAAAATAAATTAGTTTTTAATACATCAATAATTGCCTTTTGAAAAGAAGCTGCAATATCAGCTGTATTTATTTCTTCATCCTTCATTTTAGCTTTGTTTAAGTAATTCAATACTGCAGATTTTACTCCGCTAAACGAAAAATCTAATGTATCATCTTGAAATTTAGCTCTTGGAAATTCTATTGCATTTTCGTTTCCTTCTTTAGCTAACTTATCAATTTTAGGACCACCTGGATATCCAAGTCCTAATGCTCTCGCTACCTTATCATAGGCTTCTCCTGCTGCATCATCTCTTGTTTGAGCTATAACTTCAAAATCTCTATATCCTTTTACATATACTATAAATGTATGCCCACCAGAAACTACTAACGATACAAAAGGTGGTTTTAAATCTTTATGTTCAATGAAATTTGCACTAATATGTCCTTGAATATGGTTAACTCCAAGTAATGGCTTATTTGAACCTAATGAAAGTCCCTTTGCATATTGAAGTCCAACTAAAAGTGCTCCAACAAGTCCTGGTCCATAAGTAACCCCTATTGCATCGATATCTTTTAACGAAACTTTTGCTTCTTCAAGAGCAGCTTTTACAACACTATCTATAACTTCTATATGCATTCTTGATGCAACCTCTGGTACTACTCCTCCAAATTTTTTATGAGTGTCTATTTGTGAAGCAATTACATTTGATAAAACTTCTCTGCCATTTACAACAACTGCTGCAGAGGTTTCGTCGCAGCTTGATTCTATTGCTAAAATTATTTTTTTATTCATATTTACTACCTCTTTTTTATTTAACTTCAATTCATGATAAACAATATTTAAATATATATGTTTCAATAAATAAACGTTATTTCCTTAGTTATTATACATATTTTTAATTAAGAAAATTAATTTAAATCTAATATATTTAAATATAATCAATTGGAATATTTTCTTCTACTAAATCTATTTTATCCTATAACATAAATAATTTCTCTATTCTTTGACATTGTTTAATATATTCGTAATATTTAATTATATACCAATGTCAAAAAGTTATTATTTATATGTCAAGTCTCCAAATATTATACTTTATATATATAATATTATCAAAGTGCAATTTACATAATGATGATATATGTGTCTAAAAAAGTTTATTCATTTAAGTTCACTCTGTATTTTTAATAATTTTAAGCAGGTTAACTTTAAAAACAACGAAAATTTGCTGGAACGAATAATATTAAACCTTCTATCCAATTCTGTTAAATATGGTAAGGATGGAGGTACTATTGAAGTAAATATTTGCAAAAAAGATAAAAACTCGTTTCAATTAAGTGTTAAAGATGATGGAATAGGTATACCAACAAACTCATTGGATAGGATATTTGAAAGATTTGAGAAAGTAGATAAAAGTATATCAAGAAATACTGAAGGAAGCGGCATTGGACTATACCTTGTAAAATCTTTTGTAGAAATGCAAAATGGAACTATTTCTATAAACAGTGAAATTAATAGTGGAACTGAAATTTTAATTTCATTTCCAATTGTTTCTACTATCCACGAAGCATTTAATACAATTGTTGAATGTGAGCTGTTACCTAAAAGTAATATTATAGAAAAGATTGATATTGAATTTTCTGATATATATATATATAAATGTTTGAAATTTAAATTTTGCTTAAAAGCTATAATATTGTGCTTATTGTATAAAAAACTCATATGCTGTATATTTGAATTACTAATTAAATTTTTATTCAAGGAGATTTTAAATGTCTAATTATGCCAAGGTAATAATTAAAGGATCACCTATTACAAAATCAAACTTCAAATTACATAATGCAGATGGGCGTGCAATTTTGCCACATAGTTCTGGGAAATACCATGATAGATACGCACTATATGAACAAGAAATAGCACTAATTGCAAGAAGTCAAAATCCAGATATAGTTTTTTCTGAAAGTCTAATCGCTTTATTAAAAGTTTATTATAAAAGTGAAAAGCGTCATCCAGATACTATTAACATTACAAAAAGTATATTTGATGGCATAGAAAAAAGCGGTCTTATAGTTAATGATGCGCAAATAACTAAAATTTTTACTGAAGAATATTATGATAAGGAAAATCCTAGATTTGAATTAGAACTTTTTTCTGAAAGTGAATATGATTTTAGTTATAAAATCACAAAAAAAATTATTCCTACAAAGGCTAAATTATATTCTTCAATAAAAAAGAGTTTAATAAATAATATATCTAATGATAGTTCTTTGATTAATAAGGATAAAAATAAAATAAATCCAAAACCTATCGATAATTCTTTGAAACAAACTGAGAAGATTTATAAAGCCACTATTTCTAAAGAAAATAATTTTTGCAACATTTGTAATAAAATCATCATGTCAGATGATTATTTAAAAGCTGATAATGGAAAAACATTGATCTGTAAAAAGTGTTTTAAAAAATTATTTTAGAATATTTATTTGAATAAAATCTATCCTATTTATTTAAGCATGTATTTTAATAAAGAAGGAAATTCACTTTTTAGTAATTGAGTAAATTGGATTAACCAAATAATAAATTTTAATCTTTAGAATTTTTAATTATAGAACTTGTAGAAAGGAATTTTATTATGACTAATTCTTTTGATATTATTTTTTTTGGAGACAGCTTAACCTTTGGATATGGCGTCCCAAAACAAAATTCCTGGGTATATAAAATTAACCAGGAATTTTCATTTTTATCATTAAATAAAGCATGTAATGGTGATACTACAACTTCCATGCTTTCTCGTTACTATAATGATGTGTTAATTCATAATCCATCTAAAATCTTCATAATGTGTGGAACTAATGACCTTCTTCTTGGAAGATCTGTGAGTTCAATAATAGATAATATAGAATTAATGATTAAAGATGCTTTAGATATTAATTCAAAAATACTGATTGGCATACCACCTAAAATTATAAGTGAAATGGCAAATGAATTCTTTTGTCCTTCTCACTTATATACCTATGCTGAAAATGAGCTCTTAATCTTAAAAAATGAACTTATTAAATTATGCAATAAATATAAACTGCAATTCATTAATTTCTATGACGCAACCTTTACTAAGGATAATATTTATTTAGATGGAATTCATCTTACCACTTTAGGCCATGAGTTAATTTATAAAAAATCTATATCTATTTTTAAAAATTTCTAACGTACTTTTAGTATATATATTTTTTTATATATTCAGCTGCCTTTAATCCACATTCCACCCCATCGGTTTCTTGCATGTGCATAGCATTTTCGCCATATATTATATTTCCACATGCAAAGAATCCATCTAATGAAGTTTTAAAATCTACTACCTCTGGACCTAAGATTTCACTATTAATATCAATTTTTAATTTTTTTATGATAAAATTTTCAGGAATAAAACCAACTGATAAAAGTAAAGAATCACATTCTTTTTCTTCTATTTGATTATCCTTTAAATTCATGATTTTAACCTTTTGGATTCTGGTATTTCCTTCAATTTCAACCACTCTGGAATTTTCAATTATAGGAATATAAAAACCATCTATTATATTATGTATTTCTGAATCAATTATATCTTCATAAGAATTTTCAATTACTACCCCTTCTATATTTCCGCCTTCTATTATTAATCTTCTAGCAACTATAAAACCCCATTTATCTTTAGCTATAATTAGAGTTTTTCTACCTGGCAAGTATCCCTCTAAATTAATTATTCTATGTGCTTCTCCAATAGTAAATACCCCAGTGATGCCATTAGTTGGTATTACAACATTCCCAGAATATCTTTCTTTTGAACCCATTGCAAATATTACAGCTCCAGCTGTAGCTTCCTTAACACCCTCATTAGAATTTACATATGTAATTACTTTTTCTCTAGTAACATCTAATAACGTAGTGTTTAAGATTATTTCTATAGATAACTTTTCTAGTTGTTTTTCTATATAATTAATATATTCTGGTCCTGTTACTTGTTCACCTAAAAATTTCTCTCCAAATCCATTATGAATGCATTGATTAATTAGTCCACCAACAGAAGATTCCTTTTCAATAATAAGTATTTTTTTTACTCCTGAATTTGCAGCACCCATTGCTGCTGTCATTCCAGCTATTCCAGCTCCAATAATAATCAAATCATAACTTGGCATTTCAATCCCCCATTATTTCAACAAATTTTCACTTTGTATTTTTACTATACTTTTATCAGTTTCTTTGACTTCTTCATAACAATAATCATATCATACATGCTAACTATCTCTCCAAAGGTGATTTCTTCCTTTAGATTGTAATACTTTATTGAAGTATCATTTAATAAAATTGATACTCCTTTTTTATGTAACATTTTTATTTCTTCTAAGACTTTAGAATCCTTATAAAATAACTTAACAGCTGAATTTAAGAATAAAATATCTTTAGGAAGCTGATCACATTCATTTAATAATTCAAAATATTCCTTCATTAAAATTATTCCTAATTCCTCATCACTTTCACCTAATTTTTCACTTGTTATTAATATAGAAAAAATATTTTCTTCTTCTTCAAGCTCTAAGCATCCTCTTTTTTCTATCTTTATTATAAATCTATGTTCTTCATCTTGTTGTTCTACATGATATCCTTTATGGGTTGCATATCTTATAACATTAGAACGCTCCAGTTCATCGCTTACTAATACTATAGCTTCACCTTCACCTATTGAATTAAAATACTTCTTTATTTCTCTTATAATTTTTAAATATGCGAATCCTCTACAATCTATTTCCTTCATAGTTATAGCCCCTTTACAATATTTAATTTAATATATTAAGATTTTATGACAATTATATATTAAATTTATTTAATTTATTATACTTTTATTATACAAATTTTCTTACATTAATAATATACCATGTTAAATTAATATCCTATAATTTATTTAACATTAACATAGTTTTTTACTTATAAAATTGATATGTATGCTGCAACTTTTATTATTCAATGAAATTAAACTGTTGTTACACATTTTAGTGTAACTTATTTTTTGCAAAATATATATTATTACTATTAATTTTATATTTGTAAATATTTATTCTTCCTGTTAAAATTATATGTTTGTTTAATTTATAAATTTATGTATACTATAATGTAGTAATATATTAGTTTGAGGTGAAATATGAGTATTTTGAACTCTAAAGTTAAAGATTTTTTTAAAAATAATGTAACGAAAGATACAGTTATAAGAATGTTATTCTTTTTAATTTCCTTATTTTTCATAATATTGAAGGGAGTTATATTTCAAGGGTTTGTTACAAATCAAGATCCATATAAATTTGATTTTTTTGCTGGTTATTATGCTGCTAAGCCATTTTTTAATTATTATATAGCTTTTACTTTAATATTTTTAAGCTTTTCACTACTATTTAAAGGAAAAGGCAGAATAATATATACTTTGACAATTGATGCACTTTTAACCTTATTAATTTTAATTGATGTTTGGTATTTTAGGGGATTCTTAACAGTTCCTTCGGCATTAGTATTAAGTCAGATGTCTAATTTAGATAATATGTCTGGCAGCATTCTTTCTATGCTAAGTAAGTTAGATGTTATTTTCTTATATGATTTCATAATATTAATCATATACGCATATTTAAATAGAAAGTCTTTTACACAAAAGCATGATAGAGCTATAAAAACATCATTATGTGCTTTCATTTTATCAATAGTATTTATAATTTATGTCCCATTTAGTATAAGCGTACTTAATAACAAAACTGTTGAAAATGCTTATTTATTTGATGGTTATGATAAGTCAAATACAGCTAGATATTTTTCACCTGTTGGATATCACATTATTGATTGTTATACAGTATACAATGACTCTAAATCCTATAAGCTTACAGAACAAGATAAATCAGATATTAAAGAATTATTTGAAGTAAAAAAAGAAGACTTACTTAATAATAAATATTTTGGCATGGCAAAAGGAAAGAATATAATTTATATTCAAGTTGAGTCTTTAGAAAACTTTGTTATTGGACAAAAAATTAATGGAAAAGAAATTACTCCTAACTTAAATAAATTAGCACAAAAGGGTCTTTACTTTCCAAATGTTTTTGAGCAAGTTAACGAAGGGACAAGTTCCGATGCTGATTTAATGGTTAATACATCCATGCTTCCTTTAAGAAAAGGAAGTACATTCTTCAGATATCCTAATACTAACTATAATTCATTGCCAAATATATTAGAAGGTGAAGGTTATTCTACTACTGCAATTCATCCTGATAAAGGTTCATTTTGGAATTATGCAAATGGCTTAACAGGAATTGGATTTGATAAGTTTACTGATTTTTATTCTTTTAATACAGATGATCAAATAGGACTTGGTATTAGTGATAAAACTTATTTTGAACAAGTTGCTCCTATGATAAAGGAAAAGAAACAGCCATTTTATGTTGAAACTGTAACCTTAACTAGTCATGGACCATTCGATTTACCTGAAAAATATAGAGAACTTGGTCTTGACCCTGAACTAGATAAGAGTGAACTTGGTGGATATTTTGAAAGTGTCCATTATACAGATAAGCAAATAGGAAATTTCCTTGATTTATTAGATAAAGAAGGACTTCTTGAAAATACTGTAGTTGCAATAATGGGTGATCACACAGGAGTTCATAAGTATTATAATAGCAGTATAGATCAATTATCAAATAAGCAAGATTGGTACTTAAACACTGGAAATCCAGTAGTTCCTTTAATAATTTACAATCCATCTTTCAAAGAGGGACAAACCTTTGATTTATATGGTGGACAAATTGATGTAATGCCAACACTGTTATATTTACTTGGTGTTGATAAAGATAAATATGAAAATTCTGCTTTGGGTAAAAATTTATTAAATACACAAAAATCTTTTGCAGTAATAACTAACGGAACCCTTAAAGGTGGAGAAAATCTTACAGATAAAGAAAAAGAAGTTTATAAAAAATCCTTAGATATTTCAGATAAAATGATACGTGCAAATTATGCTCACAATTAATATATATTTGTTCTGATAAATAAACTACATAATACCTAGTTACTATACATATTTTTAATGTAGCAATTTAATTAGATCTTATATATATTGCAAAAAAATAATCTACACAAAAGTTATCTATTGCTATTTAATTTTGTTGACGAATTAAAATTTCAATATATATATCAAAAATAAAAAGTAAACTTTATTTGAAAATCTATTATGCAAACTAAAAAAATATATATTGAAAACATTTATAATAGCCATCAGCTACTTGTATATAATTTTACAAATGGCTGATGGCTATTACATATGTTAATTTTATTTTTTCTTTATCCTCTTTAATTCTTCCTTTAACCTTTCAATAGAATAGTTATATTTCAGGGATTTTATATTAGGAAAGGCTTTAATAATACGCTTATTAACTGATTTGTCTTTTAGCATTACACTTTCCCATTTAATTTTTAATTTATCAATCAATTCCTTAGTATGAGCAATTTTTTCATGTTCTATTAATTCATCAAGCTTTTCTATATTGTGGTGTACAATATCTTTATATAGTTCACTCTTTTCTTTAAGTTCTTGATATAGTGCATTTATTTCTTGTAACTTTCCACTTAACTGCAAAATCTTATAACCTGTAATTATTGTATCCACAAGAAAAACTATCCCTAATATTGAACAAATAAATATATTTATATTAATTGGTATACTTTCTATAAGTTTTTTTATAATGGGATCTATAAAATTAATAGTAATAACAGATAGAATTCCAAATAAAATTGAATTTAATAAGCATACTCTTCCTTTTATATTAAATCTATAGTCAGAATAATCCCACCATTTAAGATTAAATATTACTTCTAATAAAAAACCTGTGAAATATTCCAATATGCTTGTTAAAATCATCCCACATAAAAACACTAATATAATATTATCTGAAATTGGAGCTAATATTGTAATTACTATAAGTGCACCCAATCCATAAATTGGGCAGAACGGTCCTTTTAAAAATCCTCTATTTACATACTTTTTGTCAATTATAGTACAATAAGTTGTTTCACATATCCAACCTAAAAAACTATAAACTATAAAGTAAAAAATATACATATAAATTGTATTCATCCTTATACCCTACCTTAGTACGCTATTAATAAATTAATAATGGACACTCAATAGTAAATGATTTAAAGTTTAAATTGCATATAAATTCTAATTAATTTGCTTGTATTAAAGTCATGTATATTTATCATAAAAAAGTTAATTCATCTAAATATAGTTTGAAACTATATTTAGTATAACCATATCAATTTTACTAAGAATAAATTGATATGGTTATAACTTATATAATAAATATGCGTAGTTTATTTGTTAGAAAATATATTTGTATTTTTTGTATTTTCTCCCTTAATCACTCATTCTTGATCATTCATTAATTTCTACTTTATCTCTAAATTATTTTCCTGCTACAGAAAGTTCTTTTACAACTACTGATGGGCAACCTATGCTGCTCATTGGGAATTTTAAATCACTTCCAACTTTCTCTATATCTTTAAACATTGTAAAGAAATTGCCTGCTACTGTAATTTGCTCTACAGGGAAACTCTTCTTTCCATTTTCAATCATAAAGCCTTTAGCTGCTAGAGAAAAATCTCCTGTTACTGAACTAGCTCCTGAATGAAGTCCTGCAAATTCTGTTATTATTAAACCTTCTTTCACGTAATTACAAAGTTCTTCAAAAGATTCTTCTCCTGGCTTAATATAAAAGTTTGTTGCACTTACGCCTACGGTTGATGCATATGAACCTTTAAACCCATTTCCTGTAGACTTAACTCCGGCTTTATGTGCAGTTTTTAAGTTATATAAAAGTGTATTTAGTTTTCCATTTATTATAATCTCTTTTTTATAAGTTGCAACACCCTCATCATCAAAAGAAGTTGTTCCAAGTCCATCTTCTAAATGAGGATCATCAATTAAAGTTACTATATCTGATGCTATGATTTCGCCTTCTTTTCCCTTTAATAAAGATAATCCCTTTTGTGCTTTCTCTGCATTAAATATTCCTGAAAATGTTCCAAGTAATGATACCATTGCTTCATTATTTATAATTATCTTATATTTTCCTGATGGAATACTCTTTCCACCAATTTTAGAAAGTGCTTCTTCAAGTCCTTGTTTAGCTAAATCACTTGGTTTAATGTCTCCAATAGTTTTAGCTAGAACATATCCCATCCCATCATATTTTTCATTGTTTTCCTCTACTATAGGAACTACATATGCAGTTAAGCTATTTCTTTCATTTTTTAAGTTAAGTCCCTTTGAATTTATTATGCCATAAGTAGATTTGCCATATCCAATTCCACAACCTTGAAAATTCACAACTTTATCACATTGTTTCTTACATTCCTTTTCCATTTCCAAAGCTAATGAAATAAGTTGATCTGGCTTCACATTATCTAATTCATTTTTATAGCAGTTAAGCTCCTTATACTCCTTGTCACCTTCATATATAAATTGTACATCATCATTTTCTATAGCAAGTGCTGCTCCCTTTGCATTTTGTATAAGAGTTTTTATTGCATCTTCATCTAATATTTCAGTGTAAGAATATCCCATTTTATCATTTATTTTCCCTCTAAATGAAAGTCCAAAAGCATTATTTAATTTATACTTCTCAACTTCACCTTCATAAACATTTAAACTCAAATTTTCAGCATCAGAATAATATATTTCACATTCTTCGAATCCTGAACTCTTAGCTTCTTTAAATAATTCTTCCTTAAATAAGTTAAAATCCATATTCTATCTTTAGTGAGAGAGTGTATAATAAGTACCAAACTCCCACTAAAATTCACTTCCTTTCATTTTATATTCTTTTTAGTGTCTAATAAGTTATTTTATATTTTTAATATTGTCTAAACTTTCTTTTAATCTCTTATTCTCATCTCTAAGTTCTTCCATTTCAACTAACTGAATAATTAGGTTTTGTTTATCATTTTTTAGTCTCTGAATTTCTTCATATAGTTGCTTAATCCTATCATCTTTTACCTTAATTTTATCTTTAGGTGTAATAACTATATTATCATTAGGAACACCTTTCTCTACGGCTCTAAGACTTAATATACGTTCTTTAAGAATATCATTATTATATAGAGTAGCCTTAGATACTTCTGCTTCCTCAGCTACTGTCTTAAAGTTGATTTTCTTTGTTTTAGAACGCTTTAGTTTATCTATTGCTTTATTAACCTTTTCGATAGTTTCTTGATTTTTCTTTTCTGCAAATTCCTTTAAACCTTCAGTATTTCTATTAGGCTTCTTTACCATTCATTTGCACCTCCAAACTATCTACAAGTGGCTTTAAGTATTGATATTTGACGTATTGCCTTTGCCAATCTCTTTCTCTACCCAACTCCTTAAATCTTGCCATTTCCTTTTCCATAAGTTCTAATTCTTGCTTTAGAATGGGATAGAATTTAACCTCGGTAACGTAGTTCGGACAATTATAGAAGAAGCAACCATCACCATCTGAACAGTTACCCCTTCTAAAATCGTATAGGCATACGCCTGTAGGTAACGGATTAAAACTCATAGATTTTGATAAATTAGATACTATATCATCAATCTCTTGCTCAGTTTTACCATGAAACTGTTCATCAAGTTTAGTCTTAATTTCTTTTGCTCTTAATCCAGCAATCTTTGATGTTGGACTTAATATCATATCAGAATATATTTCTTTAACTTCTTCATCTTTTAGTGTGAGATAATGTGAAGTCATTTCAATTGATACATGGGCAAACTGTTTCATAATCATTGCTATTGGGACTTTCTGTTTTATAATTTCTCTAACAAAGGTTGCTCTGAATTGATGTGATTTTAATGAATATAAATCACCCTTTTCATCTCTTATATCCCATTTTATGATAAATTTACTTAGCTTATTATTCCATTTTTCAATAGTGTAAACTCCAATGCTTTTATACTTTGTAGATCTTGTTAAAAATAACTCCTTTAATCCACTGTTGTGCCTTAGTTCTTTTGTATTTTTTTCAAGTTCTTTTATTGTATTTTTAACTAATTCATTTATGAAAACTTTATGAATTATAGGTTCTCCTTTTTCTGTTTTCTTTAATGTCACTTCCATATAATCATATCCATCACTTGTTTTATGAATACAACCCTGTTTTATTGATAAAACCTCATTAATTCTTAATCCAGTTTGGCTTTGAATTATTATTCCTGCTTTAGTCAATATATTCATTTCTTTGTTAACTGCATAATAAAGTATTTTATCAAATATTTCTTTAGGTATCGGTTTTGTTTTATTTTCTTTGACTAATTTTTGAGGTTTCCACAAATCCATAGAGTTCATATCAGCAAAATTAGTCTTAGAAACGTTCCAACCTTTGATTTGACCTAATTTAATTATTTCTTCAACTATTCTAGATGATATATAACCACTTTGTTGTGCAAATTTCTTTTCTTCCTTAAGCCACATAGAAAAATTCAAGAATATTTCTTTAGTTACTTCATTAAAACCATTAATATTATTTAGGTTACAATATTTAATGAATGGTGGAAATGATCCTACAATATAATCCCTTATACTACTGGGTTTTATTTGCCCTAACTTGTGATATGTATATAGTTTAACAGTAATTTTCATATCTTCATTCTGAATATAACCAAAGTTAATTTTCTTTTGGCTATCTTTAATTGTATTTGAGGTCATAAACGGGGATAATTCCCATATATCGTCCATAAACTTAGAATTTCCAATGGTTATATTACTATAATCAGTCTCATTATTTATTACTTGTAGTTGCAACTTCTTTATTGCCATCCTGTATTTCCTCCAATCTCTTTACAATCTCTTTTAGAATTTCAATAGTAGGGATGAAATGCTCGGCATAATGCTCACCATAGATATTCCCTTCTAATTGCCTTTCTAATTCTACTAAATGATTCTTATGAACCTGTAAATACTCTGGAGTAGTTATATATCTACTACAAGTGTAACACTTTTGTCTTTTTAGCAATCTATCACAAATTTTTCCGTCAGTACAAGGTTTAGTGCAATATCCATCTTCCATTTTCGCTTTATTATCTTTGTTTTCATTAAACCATTTAAGTTCTTGTTTATCAGTTATAGTTACCTCATTAACTTTATTGATATTGCCTATAATACCTATATTCTTAAATATTTCACCTCTTTCTTTATCTTTAATATCGGCATAGCTATTTTTAGTTGTTTTTGATGAAGAATGTCCTAAAACATCTCTTATAATATTTATATCAGTTCCTTTAGATAACATATCAGTAGCAAGTGTTCTTCTAAATTGATGCGCTGTCAGACTATATAGCTCACCATTTGTATCTCTAATATCATTATTTTCAATGAAACTATCTAGCATACGTTTAGCTTGTTGAACATAAAAATTTAAAACCCTACCACTGTTTAATGTATATATAAATAAATAATTTTTAATATCGTCATTTGCATTTTCTCTTAAATCTTTCGTACATTCCATTAACTTTTGAACTGCAATAGCACATTCATTGGTTACTGGCATGGGTTGACGTTGTTTTCTATTTTTATGGTCATACCATGTTATTGTATATCCACTAATCAAATGTGGTTTAATGCAATCAGTAGTTAATTTAAACATATCACCAAGTCTCATTCCCGTTGATTGAAGAATAATTATCCCATATTTAATATAAGGATTGTCTTCATATTTCAAGGCATTATTTATCTTTTCTAAAACGTCATCAGGAATAAAATCTATTTTAAGTTTTCTATTAACACCTATATATTCATTGCCTGTAAATATTTCTGTTTTAGGTACTTCATTAGGCATATATAATTGTCCCCAACGAACAATATTCTTTAAAATATCCAGTCTTTTTTTCTGTGATTCATATGATAATACTTTATTAGAAGTATTGGATATATAAGTCTTTAAATATGACATAAATAAATCTACATCCTTATTTTTCAAGGTTTTTAATGATTCTATTTTATTACTAAATAAAAACTTATTACAAACCTTAAAATAAGAATTTGTATACATTCGTAAATAAGAAAGTGTTAGATTTCCTTCTCTATAATTTCGCCAAGTATAAGCCTTTACAACATTCTTTATATTTTCACTTTCTATATAGGAAAAATCAAATTTAAATTTTTTGCTATAATTTTGTGAGTTATTGTCATTGTCTATTAATACCCACCTATCACCATTAGGAAGTTTACTTGCCATTTACTCCACCTCCAATTAATATACTCTTGCTCCAATATCTACTTAAATTTTCTTCAAAATACTTATTGGATATGTGAGTATATTGTTGTGTAGTGGTAACATGTCCATGCCCTGCAATTATCTTAACAACACTTATATCCATGCCATTTTCGACTAAATGAGTTATGTGGGTATGTCTTAAATCGTGAAAATTTAACACTATTCCAGTTTTCTTTTTTATTGTGTCAAACACTTCATATATACCCCTATAAGTCAAAGGCTTACCTAAATTTTGCTTTTGTTGTGATACGAATATATAACTATGCTCTGTATCAATGTTATTTCTTTCTGCCATAATGAAATTATCTATTTCCTCAAGCAAAGTCATTGGAATATAAAGATTTCTTCTTTTACCCTTAGATTTAATATTTTCTAACATTCCAACTTCTTTAGAAGTATCGGGATAAGGTATTTCTTCTATTTGAAGTTCTAAAACCTCACCAATTCTTGCTCCTGTAAGATACATTATCTTAAAAATTAGTTTATCTCTCCACGTAGGAAGGGTGTTTAAGAAAATTTCAGCATCAATATCTGATACTAACTTGAAGGTAATTTTACTTTCCTTAACTTTGAATATAGATTGATTTGTCTTATTACTACTTCTTGCATGATGTAGTAAGCTTTTAAACATATCAAATGGTCTATTTACTTCTTCCATTATTATAGGATTATTTACTTCCTTAACCATTCTACAGTACTTATAGAAGTTATAAACTGTACTGAGTATTCTATTTATTGTTTTCCCTGTACGTTTACTTTCAGCATATACACTAACTACGTTATCGGTATCATTAGGTTCTCTAAGGTATTCTATAAATTCACCTATTGTATTAGGAGTTACCTTATCATACTCATAACCTTTTTTATTTAAGAAATCCCAATATATCTTTAAATCTGTTCCATTAGCTTTTATCGTATTAAATGCTCTATCTTTTTGTCTGAGATATTTTAAATAGTCACATACAGGCATAATCAATTTCATATTATCATCAAGTAATACAGAAATATTTTTATCTTTGTATTTTATAATGTGTAATTCCACTTGATAAGTACCTCCTATACATTCTTTATATGTCTAATAAGTTTATAATACTATTATACTTCTCTTTAACCAATTTATTCAACAATATTATAACCTTATTAATATTTATATTGAGTATGGTACTTACTATTTCTTGAATATTTCCTGTCTATACTCTTCAACACCTCTATATTACTGCTATTCTTTGTAGCTATATTAGTATTTACGATCTATACTATAGTCACTAAAGATAACATAATCTATCTACCTCCTACTGTCATTTTCTTTACTCTAATCATAGGCTGACCTACATTAGTTGGAATACTTCCAGAAGATGATCCACACATTCCTTGAGCTACCTCTAAATTGTCTCCAACCATATCTATATCCATAAGTACTTCACTACCTTTACCAATAAGACTTGCACCTCTTACTGGTTCTTGAATTTCTCCATTCTTAACTAAATATCCTTCTTGAACAGCAAAATTAAATTCACCAGTTACAGGATTAACAGATCCTCCACCTAACTTCTTAGCATATAATCCATCTTCCATAGATTTAATTATATCTTCTGGTTTGTCACTTCCTGCTGCTATATAAGTATTAGTCATTCTTGAAGTTGGTTGGAACGTATAGCTTTGTCTTCTTGAGCTGCCTGTTGCTTCCATATTCATACGTCTTCCATTTAATTTATCAATCATGTATCCTTTTAAAATACCATTTTCAATTAATACATTTTTTTGAGTATTATTACCCTCATCATCTATGTTTAATGATCCCCATGCATTTGCTACAGTACCATCATCTATTGCTGTTACCTTGACTGATGCAATTTGCTCTCCAAGCTTATTTGCAAATACTGAATTTCCTTTAGCTACAGCACTTGCCTCTAATGCGTGGCCACAAGCTTCATGGAATATAACTCCACCAAATCCATTATCTATTGCTACTGCCATATTACCAGCAGGACAATTCTTAGCATTAAGCATAGTATGAGCTATTCTAGCAGCTTCTCTTCCATGATATTCAGGATCAACAGTATCAAACATTTCAATTCCCATGTGCCTTCCTGGCCCTTCAAAACCAGTTTGATTTTCTGAACCCTTTGACGCAATAGCACTTACTCCAAGTCTTGTTCTTATTCTTGTATCTTGAACATATAATCCTTCAGTGTTTGCAATTAAAATATTTTGTTCTTTATCAGCATAACTTGCAACCACCTGTGAAATATCCTCATTAAAATTCTTTGCTCCACCATAAGCACTTTTTAAGATAGCTATTTTTCTATCATAAGCTACATCCTTAGGATAATAAATTATTGGATGTATTGTAGCTATCTTCTTTTCATTTAATATAATTTTTTCATTTATACTACTACCTTTGACTTCACCCAATGCTAAAGCTGCTCTATATGCAGTATCTAAAAGGCTATTTAAACTATTATTATTTGTATATGCATATACACTATTTAAACCTTTAAAAATTCTAATTCCTATACCATAACTTCTTCCACCTATAGCATCATCTACTTTACCATCTACTAAAGATATAGAATTATTTATTGAATCCTCTTCAAATATTTCAGCAAAATCTCCACCTGTTACTAAGCACTTTGCTAATACTTCTGCTACAACATTCTTTGTTAACATATTATTCCTCCTTATTTCCATACATGTTTTATATTATATATAAGTTTATTTAGATTATTTTATTTATCTCCAAATACATAAAAAAATAGACTATATTATTTTTTAAGTAATAATTAATATTATACACGTACTTGCAATAATATTCTAATATATAACTTAAATTAACATAGTCTATACATAATTTATTTTTATTTTAAAGTTTTAAATTCATATCCTTGTTCTTTTAAATACTTTATTATCTCAGGTAAAGCTTTTGCAGTTTCCTCTTTTCCATAAGTATCATGCATTAATACTATTAGCTTTTGTTTACTACCCATAGTATTTATAACTTCCTGCTTTAATTGTGCGGCATTTTTATGGGCTCCCTCAGCATCTTTAGATAATGAATTCCAATCTACTTGATGATAATCTTTATCTGCTAACGCCTTGTCCATTGCTTCCATACCTTTAGCATCTTTTTTTGCCCATGTCATATGTCCACCTGGAAATCTAATAGCTCTTGTAGAAAAATCTTGTCCCAAAACATTTTTTAATGATTGATTTGTTTTTTCAATATCCGCCATGCAGTTATCCACATTTATACTTCCCTTTGGATATAGGTAATTATAATTATGTGAATAAGTATGGTTTCCTATTTCATTACCCTCTGCTAATTCACGTTTTAGTAAATTTTTATTAGTTTCGCTTTCATCTACATTTTTTCCAACAACAAAAAAAGTTCCATGTATATTTTCTGCTTTAAGTGTGTCTAATATAAATGGAGTTACAGTTTCTGATGGTCCATCATCAAATGTTAAATAGGCAACTTTTTTCCCATCAGCACCCTCTGGCATTTGCCCTTTCATTTGCTCTGCTAAATACTTTTCCACAAATGCAACATCTTCTGTGTAGCCATTTTCTGCAGATGTCTTACTAGAATTACTGCTTAATACATTTTTATCAGTTGTCTTATTTGGATCATCAATAACTTCTGCTGCTTGTACCGATTGTTTACTTTTTGCAAATTTTTGAGCCATTATAGCACTACCTCCAATTACAAATGCAGCAGTTATAATAAATAATATGGTGGTTCTAGCCCTTTTAATCTTTCTTGCTCTGCTTCTACTTTTTTTATCATACCTCATTGTATACTCCTATGCTTTAACCAATTTTATTTATATTCTTATCTTATTATTTATACTATAACTTAATAAGAAAAATGCTTTTTATATCTATATATAGTATAAGTTTTTAAATGATTTTATACAAGAACAAAGTAACTGTTCAATGTTGATTTTCAGTTAATTTTCTTCAACCTTTACGTTTTCATCTTCATATAGCTTTTCCTAAAACTATATTTAATAAATTCTTTCATCTTTAAAAATTTTATACTGTCTAGATAAAACATAGCTCTACATGATGTTCCTTTTAAGATGGTTTTTTATAGCTTCTATTTCTCACATTTTTATCTGCTTTGAAATTCTTAAACTTTCTTAGACATAAAAAAAAGCCGATTCCTCGACTAAAAATTTTCTTGATAAATATAGTTTTTTTATTTCACATAAGTTTGAATAAAAAATCAAACTATAAATTTCCTTATAAAATAAAAATGGCTCCGCGAAGAGGACTCGAACCTCCAACCTATCGGTTAACAGCCGAGTGCTCCACCATTGAGCTATCGCGGAACGTCATTATTGAAAGAACAATGTTCCTTCAAAATTGCATATAATTTAAATGTATATTTACAACTTGATTATATAATTGGTCAAGCCCTCGACCTATTAGTATCAGTCAGCTAAATATGTTACCATACTTACACCTCTGACCTATCAACCTTGTAGTCTTCAAGGGGTCTTACTAGCTTACG